>ERZ761602.125-NODE-125-length-181635-cov-11.643320_pt1 | contig 181635 bp, 123 predicted proteins | sample MGYA00512165_ERZ761602 | MGnify/ENA primary metagenome ERZ761602 (study PRJEB28899, sample SAMN02445085) | bioreactor sludge metagenome | biome: EBPR sludge; isolation source: Thorneside wastewater treatment plant | place: Australia: Brisbane, Thorneside...
TGAAACCTGAAACCTGAAACCTGAAACCTGAAACCTGAAACCTGAAACCTGAAACATCCCACTTACAATTTCACCCGCCCCAACCTGAGCGCATTGGAAATCACGGAGACCGAACTCAGGCTCATCGCGGCTCCGGCCACCATGGGGCTGAGGAGTAACCCGAAAAAAGGATAAAGCAGACCGGCCGCAATCGGAATACCGAGCGCATTGTAGAGAAAGGCGAAGGCAAGATTCTGGCGGATGTTTCGCAGGGTCGCCCGGCTCAGATGAATCGCCTTGGCGATGGCGCGGAGATCCCCCTTCACGAGCGTCACCCCGGCACTCTGCATCGCGATGTCGGTGCCTGTCCCCATCGCAATGCCGACATCGGCGGCGGCGAGCGCGGGCGCGTCATTGATCCCATCGCCGGCCATGGCGACGATTTCCCCGGCGTCATGGAGACGGCGGACCTCAGTGATCTTTCCGGCAGGAGTCACGCCCGCCTTGAACTCGTCGAGTCCGAGCTGTTTTGCGACTGCCGAGGCGGTGCGCTCGTGATCTCCCGTGAGCATGATGACCTTCACTCCGAGATCATGCAGGCTCTTGAGAGCTTCCAGCGTAGTGGTCTTGATAGGGTCGGAGACGGTGAGCAACCCTTTTGCCTCACCATCGATCGCCAGGAAAAGCGCCGTTTCGCCAAGGGCCTGCCGCTCCGAGGCCTGAAGCTCCAGCGCTTCGGTGCCGGACACTCCTTTCTCACGCAGGAAGTCGGCTTTACCGATGAGAAGCTCACGCCCGTCGACCCGACCGGAGACACCACCACCCGTGCTCGAGGCAAAATCCTCCACCGGAAGCAGGGACAAGTTCGCTGCCGTGGCCGCCTTGACCACCGCCGAGGCGAGAGGGTGTTCGCTCGACTGCTCGAGGGAAGCGGCAAGGAGGAGGAGCCGCTCCGGGCTTTCATCGGCGACGGGAATCGCGAGGGAAAAATGCGGTTGGCCCTCGGTGAGAGTGCCTGTTTTATCGACGAGCAGAGTCGTGACCCTCTCAAGACGTTCAAGAGCCGCGGCATCTTTAAGAAGGATGCCCTCGCGAGCGCCGCGCCCCACCCCGACCATGATGGACATCGGCGTGGCGAGACCGAGGGCACAAGGGCAGGCGATGATGAGAACCGCCACCGCATTGACGATGGCGAAAGCCAGCACGGGTTCCGGTCCAAGCCACCACCAGAGCGCGAAAGTGATCACGGCAACCGCGAGCACGGCAGGCACAAAAAACGAGGCCACTTTATCCGCCAGTCCCTGGATCGGAGCGCGGCTCCGCTGCGCCTGTGCCACCATTTCAACAATCTGCGCGAGGAGCGTCTCGTCGCCGACGTGCTCCGCTTGCATGACAAATCCGCCAGTTCCATTGACCGTGCCGCCCGAGACATGATCACCGGGGGACTTAGCCACAGGCATGGACTCGCCCGTAAGCATGGACTCATCGATCGGGGAGGTGCCCTCGACGATGATCCCGTCGACCGGAATCTTGTCCCCCGGCCTCACGCGCAGTCGATCACCGACGGCGACTTCGGCGAGCGGCACTTCCTCGTCGCCGGTGGTAGTGACCCGACGCGCCGTGGGTGGAGCAAGATCGAGAAGCGCCCGGATCGCGCTGCCGGTCCGACCGCGCGCGCGCGCCTCAAGCCACTGCCCGACGATGACGAGGACGATGATGACTGCCGCCGCCTCAAAGTAGAGCGCTACTCCACCATGCGTGCGCATCGAGTCGGGAAAAAGGGCGGGGAAGAAAAAAGCGACGAGGCTGTAGAGGTAGGCGGCCCCCACCCCGATGCTGATCAGCGTCCACATGTTCCAGTGGCCACTGCGGAGTGAAACCCAGCCACGACGGAAAAAAGGAGCGCCGGCCCACAGCACCACGGGGGTGCTGAGGAGCGCCTGGATCCACCGCGAGACTTCGCCATTGATCCAGTGGTCGTGGCCAATCCCTGGAACGAGGTGCGCCATCGCGAGGACAAAGACCGGCAATGTCAGGAGACCGGCAATCCAAAGACGACGACGCAGTTCATGCTCCTCGCCGTTTTCGTCATCCTCCGCGCCGGCAGTGAGAACAGGCTCCAGTGCCATCCCGCACTTCGGACAGTCGCCCGGAAGGTCCTGCACCACTTCCGGATGCATGGGGCAGGTGTAGCGGGAGATTGCCCCGGCTTTCCAGGAAGGATTGCGGTCGAGCGTCATCCCGCACTTCGGGCAGTCGGCGGGTTTGTCGGACTCCACGCCGGGACACATGGGGCAGAAATACTTTGCTCCGGAGGGTGGCTTTACGGTTTCGGCGGAAACGTGGTCATGGGAGTGACCGCAACAGGCCTTCTTGACCGGCTCGGGCTCGGGTTCGGGATGCTGGCAGCAATTACTCATGGCGGTGTTCTCCGACAGAGCCTAGGCCAGAAATGCAGTCCTTTCCATGGGGTAATACCAGAGGAAACTAATACGAGAGGAACCTGTCCCTTTCCATCCGGGAAACGCCCCCATTCATCGATTCTCAAGAACTCCCGCAGCCACCCGCAAATGCCCTTCCCTCTTCGAAGAATCCATTTTCTCCCAGGTCTTCGCCATCATGCTGAGACGATACTGGCCTTTGAAAAAATCGAGGTGCCGGTCAATGAAGCTCCAGAAGAGTCCGTCCCAGATCTCACCCCATTTTCCAGTGCGGTAATCAGACATTTTCCTGAGATAGTTTGAACCGGAGAAATAGGGCTTTGTCGTGAAGATTCCTCCGTCGGCGAACTGGCTCATGCCATAGACATTGGGGACCATTACCCAGTCATAGGCATCAATGAAGAGCTCCATAAACCAGTCGTTGACCTGCTTCGGCGAGAACTGACAAAGGAGCATGAAATTCCCCAGCACCATGAGCCGCTCGATGTGATGCGCGTAGCCGCTATCGAGGACCCGTGATATGACCAGATCAATGGGAGCCACCCCGGTCTCCGCTGTCCAGAAACTTTGCGGCATGTCGCGTTCGTGATTAAAGAAATTCCGGTTCCGCATCTCGACGCCATGGCGTTCGTACATCTGAAACATGAACTCCCGCCATCCGATGATCTGCCTCAGGAATCCCTCCAGCGAGGCCAGCGGCACGGAGTTGGACGCGGCAAATGCCAGAGTCCGGTCAACGACCTGCTGCGGGGTGAGCAGGCCGATGTTCAGCGAGGGAGTGAGGACACTGTGGAAAAGGATGGCCTCACGCTCGGAGAGCGCATCCTCCCAGGGACCGAATCCCGCGAGACGCCACTCAAGAAAATGGTCGAGCCAGGCCGACGCATCCTCGTGGGTGACCGGATAGGAAAAGGGTTCCGCCCTGCCCGGATAATCCGAAAACCGCTCTGCGACATAGACCGCCGCGTCGGTCACTTCTCGACGACGCGGTGCCACCGGATCAGCGGGCACCTCAAGCCCCTTCTTCGGCATCCCTTTCCGGTTCTCCTCATCGAAGCTCCAGCGTCCGCCGACCGGCTTTCCACTTTCATCGACGAGGATGCCCATGCGGCGACGTTGCGCCTCGTAAAAGGCGGCCATGGACGGCTTTTTTCGTGAAGCAAAATGAGTCTCCGCCCAGTCCAGCGGAGTCAGGAACATCGGTGTTCCGGTGAATGTCAGGTCGACACCCTCACATTCTCCAAATCGACGGAGCCGCTTCTCGAGCAGAAAATCGACCGGATGAGCCGTGACAATGACGTCAAACCGATGCTCTTTTCGCAGCTTTGTTAGGACACTCCCAATAGTCGCCTCTCGATCATACCCGATGTAGTGCACCTCATACCCCCCCTCCGTCAGACGTGTGGCATAAGCCTTCATCGAGGCACGGTGAAGCAGGATCTTCTGCCGGTGGAACCGCCCCGGTGAGGCAAACGGATCTCCGAAGAAAAGGGTGTCCTCGATCAGATAAACCGGACGCCGCTTCGCGAGAGCGGGATGAGAGGCGAAAAGCTGATGGGGAAACACCAGTGTGATCTCGCGGGACATCAATCAGAGGAGCTTCAGCGTCGAAATACCGCCGTCGATTTTCATGACCTGACCGGTCATGAACCCGGAACCGGGGCCAAGGAGAAAAGCCGCCGCCCCCGCCACCTCGGCAGCATCGCCGATCCGCTTGAGAGGATGACGCTCTGCCGACGCCTTTCTCTTTTCCTCGCTGCCTAACAAACCCGCCGCAAGTGGAGTGTCGGTGAGAGAGAGGGCCAGACAGTTGACCCGGATCACCGGCGCGAATTCCGCCGCGAGCGTGCGGGAAAGTCCCTCAATGGCACCTTTGGCCGAGGCAATCCCCGCGTGATAGGGAAGCCCGGTTCCGACCGCAACGGTGGAGAAGAGGACAATGGAGCCGGCTCCCGATTTCTTCAGAGCGGGATAGGCGAGTCGAATGGCCCGGACCGCCCCGAGAAAATTGACTTCGAGCTCTGACTGAAAGTCGTCATCGGTGAGCCGCTGAAATGGCTTGAGCTGAATCGTTCCCGGACAGTAAACGAACCCGTCGAGCGTTTCAGGGAGTGTCAGGGACGCGTTCCGGTCAGTGACATCATAACTTTGCCACGAGACTCCCGGCAGATCGGCGATCCCGCCCTGCGTCCGTGAGGCGGCCGTGACATGATCTCCCCGGGCCGAGAGAAGCCTGACAATCTCCAGTCCCACCCCCGAACTGCCTCCAATCACGAGCACGTTTTGATTCATTGCCGCAGATTACGGCAGAGAAGGAAGTTCGGAGGCAGGAGGAAACCCTACCTTTACCCCGCTGCAAGCCCGGCCAGCTTTCTCGCGTAGGCGAGGGTATCGATCCCGTCGACGGTCTTGTCGCGCCGGATCGCCTTGATTCTCGGGAAGCGCATCGCGAGCCCGGAATCGTGGCGTTTACTGGGATTGATCGAGTCAAAAGCGATCTCGAGCACAATCTCCGGCTCGACGAGATGAATCCCGCGGCTCTTCTCAATGGTACGGCTTCTGAAAATCTCCGTCAGTTCCTCGATCTCCAGATCCGTCAGTCCGGAATAAGCCTTTCCGATGACACGCAGCGCGCCACTCTCCTCATCACGGACGGCGAAGGTGTAGTCGCTGAGGACATGAGCCCGCTTGCCGTGTCCCTGCTGCGCTTTCACGACAACGACGTCGAGGGTTGGCATCGCCTTCTTGAGCTTCAGCCACTGCTTTCCTCTCCTCCCCGGCGTGTAAAGGCTGTCGGGGGCTTTCGCGATGAGGCCCTCATTGTCACGACGGCGCGACGCGTTGAACGCCTCCTCGACCTCTGCCTCCGTCACGGCGCGGAACACGTCGCAAGGGCTGATCCCGGACGGAAAGGCGATCCTATCGAGCATCGCCCGCCGCTCCGAAAGAGGGCGGTTCAGCCATCCTTCTCCATCCAGGCCAAGGAGATCGAAGGCAATAAAGCGCACCGGGACCGCTTCGCCGAAAAAGAGATCCCCCTGATCTATCCGGGTGTCCCGGCGTCCGAGACGCTTCTGGAGATCAAAAAAGGTGAGCCTTTTTCCCTCGGCGTAGGCAATGATCTCTCCGTCGAGAATGACGTCACGATCGAGGTGCCTTGCCGCAGTGATGAGCTCGGGAAACTCCCCTTGCAGGGGGCGAAGGTCGCGGGAATAAAGGCCCACCTCATCGCCCCGCCGGTGAAGCTGGGCGCGAATGCCATCGAACTTGTCCTCGAGCCAGATAGCCTGCCCCTCCCCTCCAAGACGGGACACGATGTCGGCCGCCGATTCCTCCGGGCTGGCCAGCATCACCTTCACCGGGACAAACCAAACTGCCCCGGCCGAGGCGAGTTCACCCTTTTTTGCCAGCAAGGCCGTTTCGCCCGCATCTCCGAGGAGCATGTGAGCCTCGCGCACCTCATCAGGATCCTGACCGAAAGCCAGGGCGATCGCCTCCTCGAGGAGACCTTCTTTCAAGCCGATGCGGAGATCTCCGGTGAGGATTCCGACAAGAAGCGAAGCCTCGCCATGGTGAAATCCTGACAACGCCTCGCGCAGGAGTCGCACTTTACCTCCCTGGCTTTTCTCGAGGGCGGTAGCCCGGAAGATCGCGTCCACCTCAGCGAGGGTATGCGGCCTCGGGTTGGTCCTGCCGCGAAGCACCAGCCAGGTCGTCCTCGCCGCATCCGCCTGGCTGGCCGAAATCTGACGGTATTGCGCGAGGGTGAGTCCGCTGACCTCCAGAATAGCCTGACGAAGGAGAGCCCAACCGACGCTGGTGGCCCGAATCCCGCCTTTTCGCGGGAGCGGTTTCGCGCAAAGAAAACGCACGGCCATTTCAAGGCGATCCGCTTCGAGTTCCTTGAGGTAGGCGGCGAGAATCTCACGCTTGCGCAACTTACCCGTCACCGAAGCGATCGCTTCACAGACGGAGGTGAACCCGCCAAACTCCGAAGACGGCCGCTCCTCCTCGTCCGATTCTGAAAGACCCCGCCCTTCGCCCGGCTCCGGTGATCTCTCCCACTCCAGTTCACGCTGAGTCTCTCCCGCGAGTGGCCAGGCCTCGATGCCGCGACCGCGAAGGTCGGAGGCGAACTCGGCACAATAGCCGTGGATCGTGTAGACGCGGCGCGGTTTGACCTCGTCGACAAAGGCAAGGAGGTCGTCGTATCCGGCGTGGTCCGAGAGCGGAAAAACCTCATCACACTGGTAGCGATACTTTGCGCCCGCATCCATGCCCCACCCGCTGATTATGGCGAGCCGGACGGATTTCCGCAAACGCCGCAGCGCGAGACTGCGTCCGGCGTTGGGAGGCACGATCACGACGTGACCAGCGGGATCCCGATCCTTCGGTGCAAAGATCTCGCAAGGGGGGAGTTGGTATCCGAGTCCGGAGACGACCTCATTCATTTTCGCGACCGACTCATGCAGCTGAAACTTCAGTTCCGGAGACATCTCATGAAGCGACAGGAGAATCTCCTGCGCCTTGCCGAGCGAGTAGGCCATGAACACCGGGATCTCACCGTCCTCAACGGCCTCGGAGGCAAATTTTGCCATTCCCGCGATCACTCCGGATGAAGGGGGAAATCGGAACTTCGGAAGACCGAAGGTGGTCTCCATGATGAGTGTATCAGCGTGGCGCGGCGAATTGGGTTCGGCTCCCGGGGCCGGCCGGGTTTTGAAATCGCCGCTGTGGAGAAGAGACGCCCCGTCCCTGCTTCGCTCGATGAAAAGCATGGCCGAGCCGGGAATATGACCGGCGGGGAGCAACTCAACCTGAAATTCTCCTTCCAGACAAATCCGCTCTCCGAAGTCGAGGCTGAGAAATTCAGCTTTTGCGGCAGACCCGAAGCGCGCTTCGATCAATCGCCTCGTCGGTGTCGAGCAGAGAATTCGGCGATGCGGGGCGAAGTGATCGGCGTGCGCGTGGGAGATAAAGGCAAAGTCGCGGGAGCGATGAGGATCGAGCCAGAGGTTGAGATCGGGAAGAAGTGCCTCCCCCGCCTCCACCCGGATCTCGATTTCGTTTTCCCCATTTCCCATGTCTGCCATTCGCTGATGGTTACGCCGCCCATCGGGACAGTTGCTCCCTGAATCAGGGCTTTTCAAGCGGCCTCACTTTTACGATGATGGCAGCATGATCCCCCGACTGGCCCCCGCTCTTCTCTTCGCGACCGCCCTCTGCCCACTTCTCTCCTCCGTAAATGCCGCGGATCACCCCAACATTGTCTGGATCGTTTCCGAGGACAATTCGAAGCACTACCTGAAACTTTTCGACGAGAATGGAGCCGCCGCTCCGAACATCGAAGCGCTTGCCGCACACGGCATCACTTTCACGCGCGCCTTCTCCAATGCCCCGGTCTGCTCGGTCGCCCGCACCACGCTTGCGACCGGAGCGTATGCACCGCGGCTCGGGACCCAATTTCACCGCCGCGCGAAGCCGGTCACCCTTCCCGCCGACCTGCGACCATTCAGCGCCACCCTGCGCGATGCGGGCTACTACACGACAAACAACTCCAAGGAGGACTACAACTTCGTCAAAGGCCCCGGTGTCTGGGACGACTCGTCAAAGACGGCTGACTGGCGCAACCGCCCCGATCCGGCACAGCCATTTTTCCATATGCAGAGTCATGCCGAGTCTCACGAGAGCAGCCTGCATTTCGACGTGAAAATCCTTGAATCCGAAAAGACCGTCCACGATCCGGCGAAGGTGACACTGCCTCCCTACTTTCCGGACACTCCGCTCTTCCGCTACACCTTCGCCCGCTACCTTGACCGCATGCAGGCGATCGACGGAATTGTCGGTGACACGGTCGCCCGACTGCAAGAGGATGGCCTGCTCGAGGATACCTTTGTCTTTTACTTCGGTGACCACGGCGGAGTTCTTCCCCGGAGCAAGGGCTACTTATACGAGAGCGGCCTCAATGTCCCGCTGGTGGTTCGCATCCCCGAGAAGTGGAAGCATCTCGTTGATTTCAAACCCGGCTCGACCACGGGAGGATTTGTCAGTTTCATCGATTTTGCCCCCACCGTCCTCAAACTCGCCGGAGTCGAAATCCCCGCGTCCATGGACGGAGTTCCCTTTCTCGGCGAAGGCACGACCAGCGCGGAACTTGTCGCCCGTGACAGCGCCCTCGCTTACGCGGACCGCTTTGACGAAAAGATTGATCTCGTCCGTTCGCTCCGCATCGGTGACTGGAAATACATCCGCAACTATCAACCCTATCAGCCCGACGGGCTTCAGAACAACTATCGCTACCACCAGGCGGCCTATCGGGAGTGGAGGGAACTCTACAATGAGGGAAAACTGGGGTCCGATCAGCGACAGTTCTTCGAGGCAAAAACCCCGGAGATGCTTTTCGACCTGAGCAGCGATCCTCACGAAGTTAGAAACCTGGCCTACGATCCTGCCCATCAGGGAACTTTACTCTCCCTGCGCGCAGGCCTGAAGGAGCGCCTCAAGGCGCTGCCTGACCTCGGCTTTATTCCCGAGAGTCTGCTCTATGACGAAGCCACGGCGAATCCCGTGGCCTACGGCAAGGAACATGCCGATGAGATCGCCCGTCTCATCGATACGGCGGATCTGATGCTGAAGCCTTTCGGAGACAGTGAAGGAGCCCTGAAAACCGCCCTCGCCTCAGATGATCCGAAGATCCGGACCTGGGCGCTCATAGTCTGCTCCGCCTTCGGAAACGAAGCGAGCGAACTGACAGATCTCGCCCGACCTCTCCTCAAGGATGAGAATTCCCTCGTCCGTCTTCGCGCCGCGGAGTTCCTCGGTCTGATCGGGGAGACCGATCCGAGGATTACGATCATCGACGTGGTCAACCACACCAACCATCCGGTGGAGCAACTCATTGCCCTCCAATCGGCCGCCCTCTTTCACGAACATTCACCGCTCGCCTTTCCCTTCGAGGCATCGGCCTTTACCTCCATCAGCGAAGAGGGAGAGGCGGGGAGGCGGATCGATTATTTCAAAGGTGATTGGCTGGGGAAGGAAGCGGCCAAAAAGAAAAACGCGAAGCAGGGTAAGCCTTGATCCTGACATTATCCTTTCTCCGAATGAAACCCTTGCTCCTCATTCCGGTTCTCTCCCTGCTATTCGCGACAGCCATCACTTCCGGGATCTCACAAATCGCGGAAACCAGGGCACCCTTGAAAACGCGCGCGCTGCTTTCCGCCGGAGGAAAGCCGCTGAAGATTGTCTGCTTTGGCGACAGCGTCACCGGTCTCTATTACCATACGGGAGGACGCCGGGCCTATCCGGAGCTGCTTGCCGAGGCCCTTCGCGACGCGCACCCCGACACCAGTGTGACGGTCATCAATTCCGGAAGAAGCGGCCACACGACAGCCAACGGGCTGGGACGCATCGTCAGTGACGTACTCACCCACCGCCCCCATCTCGTCACGATCATGTTCGGACTCAACGACGTGGCCAAACTTCCCATCGGAGCCTTCCGGGAGAATCTCATCGATATCGTGTCCAAATGCAGGGGGATTGGTGCCGAGGTGATCCTTTGCACCCCGAACGCGGTCCTCACGACCACGGAACGACCAGTGGAAAAAGTCGTTGCCTATGCAGAGGTGATTCGCTCCGTTGCCCGCGAACTGCAGATACCTCTCTGCGATACCTTTGCTTCGCTCAATGCCCTCCGTCTAAGCGATCCCGAAGCCTGGCGGCTCTCGATGAGCGATGAGATCCATCCGAATCTCCGCGGTCATCGACGCATCGCCGAAGCACTGGCCGGCACGATCACCGGAAAAGAGATCACCTCCCCTGACACATCGCCGATCCCGGATCCGCTCGCCATGACCCTGACAAAACTACAGAAGGGACTACCGGTAAAGGTTCTTGCGATGCCACCGTTCGACGCCTCAATTGCCGGGATCCTGGAAAAAACTCATCCCGGTGCCAGCATCATGACGATCCCCTGGCCGGTCGAAAACCTGACCCGTTATCAGCTCAAAAAAGATGCCTCCCACCGGGTCCGGCCGCTTGTTCCCGACCTCGTCATCATTGCAATCCCGCGCAGTGCGAAGGCGGAAGATAGCGAGGAGTTCATTAACACACAGATGTGGATTGCGAGCAACAGTCTCAGCCGGGGCAAGCGGGAATGGGACGCCCTGGTCGTTCACCCCGATGTATTCGATCCAAATGACGAAGACGCCGACGAGGCCGACGACAATCTCATTCGTGCGATCGTTCCCGCCCAGGATCTTCCCTTGCTCGACCGCGCCTCCGGCGATGACCGGGAGGCGTCAGCGATTCTATCGGCATGGATTCTGGACGTCGGAAAAGCAGCGAACTGAATCAGGTGAAGCTGAATCAGTCCGGCGACTCCCCGGTCTCGTCCCGGTAGCTCGACACCACCAGGTTGCTGAGGTAGCGGTCCGGGTCTTCAACCGCCTCCGCCGTGACCGGGAAATTCTTTTGCCCGGTATTCTTCCGGATGAGTTGCAGGCCGAATTGAAAGTCGCGAAACTTTTCCTCACACAACTGCAGCGCGCTTTGTCCCCGCTCAGCGGAAAGTGCGGCGACCCGCGAGACGGCCTCGCTGTCAAAGGTGAGACGGACCCCGTGCTCTTCTTCGAACCTTCTCCGGAAAGCGGTGATCTCACTGATCACCTTGGAATCCCCCACCACCTCGGCCCCGGCGAGGAGCGAGGCCAGGGTCGAAACCGGGTCATCGACCAGGTCCGTGCCGATGGTCAGTTCGGTAATGGAGGTCCCGGGCAACTCGAATTTGAAATGACGGAGAAGCCTTTCAGCCACGGTCATGAGTCCCCTCGCCCCCGTCTTCTCCAGCGAGGCGGACGCGGCGATTTTGTGAAGGGCCTCGTCGGTGAACATCGCCTGAATTCCATAGGCTTCGAACTCGCGCTCGTACTGGCGAATGAGACTGCCTTCGGAGTTCTTCATGATATTGAAGAGGTCCCCGGCGTCGAGATGATCGCAGACAACACGCACCGGGAGACGTCCGATGAATTCGGCCTCAAATCCGAAGTCGATGAAGTCCTGGGTTCCGGGTTCGTTACCCCCGGGTCCCGCCTCCGCAGCTCCCTGCGCCTCGGCGGCAAAGCCGATCGGTCCCCGGCGCAGACGCCGTTCGATGATTTTCTCAAGGCCCGAAAAGGCTCCGCTCACGATAAAAAGGATGTGACGGGTATTGATCGTTTCCCGGGCATTTTTCCCTCCCCCCCGGCTCATCTCGAGCATGGCCTGCATCTGGGATTGCATGTCCTGCGGATTACGGACGGGGACCTCGGTCTCCTCCATCAGCTTCAGAAGGGTGGTCTGGACCCCGCGACCGCTCACATCACGACCACCGGTGTTTCCGGCTGAGGCGATCTTGTCGATCTCATCGATGTAAATGATCCCGTACTGGGCGAGTTCCACATCGCCGTCCGCCTTGCGCACAAGTTCCCTGACAAGATCATCAACATCCCCGCCAACGTAGCCGGTTTCGGAAAACTTCGTAGCATCGGCTTTGACGAAGGGCACCCCGATGAGATCAGCGATGTGTTTCACGAGGTAGGTCTTTCCCACCCCGGTAGGCCCGACAATAATCACATTCTGTTTGGCGTACTCGATCCGCTTCGCCGCTTCGGGGTCTGTTTTCTCGAGACGTCTCAGATACTTGGCGTGATTGTAGTGGTCGCAGACCGCGATGGAGACGGCCTTTTTCGCCTCATCCTGACGGATCACATAGCGATCGAGGTGGGCCTTGATCTGGCGGGGGAGAAGATCGAACTCAAAAATTTTCGCAACCTGTCCCTCCCTGAGATCGTGGCTCTCTCCAGTCGCTTCCGGGTTCTGGGAAAAAGGATTCATCCCCTCCGCCATCGTCGAAAAGGAAACATTTTCTCCGAAACTCGACTTGAGAAAATCGGAGAGTTTCCTCGAAATTTCCTCGGGGTCCGGAAACCCCGTTTTTCCGTCATCGTCTTTTCCTGCCATACGAAAGGTTACGCTCGAATCGACGGGGGGCGATTACAACAATTGCGGTCTTTTGCACCCCCTGACGACCTATCGAATCCCCTGAATGAGATCCCAGCCTTTGCTGAATTCAGGATCGATACCCGCGAGTTCTTTGGCGCGTGACTCGACTGTCGTCGCCCGCCCGATCACGAGACCGAAGGAGACCAGCTTTTTCCAGTCGGCCGCAGTCCCGGGCGAAACCGGTGGAAAGGTTCGCACCGCCGCTTCGAGAAGCCAGTCGGGAGCGAAGGCATCCATGGCAACCTCATTCGGTCCGAAGCCGAGGTCCAGAACCAGGCTGGTCGCGGAGGCCGAGGTGATCGCCGCATCAAGAGGCACTCCCTCGCGACGGCGGACCAGGCCTTCGTATCGGGTGGCATTCAGGGCTCCGACAAGCGCTTCTCTGAATTGGCCGGCGCTTTCGAAGACACGAATCATCTCGTCGCGACGCTCCCGTGCTTTCACCGTCGTCAGTTCCAGAGCCTGAAGCGCCGTCACCGCCTCGGTGAAGCGGAAGGAGCCCGCCGGAACCTGCTGGGAGAGAACCAGCGCTTTGAGCTGTGCGATTTCCCTGTCTGCGACCGGATCAATTACAGGAGGGGTGAGAGGAGGAATTGCCTGGGTATTCTTCGGCTGGGACGGTTCCGGCGGAACTGGAGCAACAACCGGTTTGACCGCACTCTTCGCCGCAAGATCGGCCGCCATCCTGCGGATCTCCGCGATCCGCTTGAGGCGATCGTTCACCCGTACAGGAGCGGCTCCGGCCGTGGCGAGAGAGGCGATCGCGCTCTTCAAGGTTTTCTCCTGCTCTGCGAGCAAGGGCGCTGCCCCGGCAGCCGAGGGTCTGGGAAGCGCCTGCAGGATCTTGAAATCATTGAGAAAGGGATCCACCCGGGTTTTGAGCCCTCCGATCCACTCGTAGGCGGAGGGCGGCTGACTGGCGGCGAAGGCGGTGAAAAACTTCACCCCTGACTCGAATTCACCGGCCTGCCAGTTCTTCAGCCCCGCAGTGAAAAGCCCGAGCGACTCGATGGAATCAGCCGCAAATTTCACTTCGTCCTCCAGCAGCGGCAATGGGTCCGACAATCCGGATGAGGCCTTCTTGAGAAAAACAATCGCTTCCTCGGCTCCATCCTCTTCCGGCCCGGGAGTGATCTCCATCACCCGCGAAAAGGCCTTCCGGGAGGGCGCTTCCTCTCCTAACATCAGATGAATCGTTCCCCGAAGAAAATGGCTCCAGAGCTGGATCGAGGCCGGGACTGACTCCCTTGCGATCAGTTCATCGAAGGCCTTGCCGGCCTCTTGAAACTTGCCGCTGGTGAAAAGCCCCCGGGCGTTCAGGAACTGCTCGGAGAGGGTGTTTTCCCCCACGCTGATGACCCGCTCCGTATTCTCGGTCACGAGCCCAAGATCACCTTCCTCTCCTTCGCTCGATTCCTTGTGATTCAGGAAAAGGCCGGTTGCGATGGCGGCGGCAACGAGAACCCCTCCTCCGGCAATGAACAAGCCCTTCCGGCTCTTACCCGTCCGCCGCCTTCCGCCCGGCACGATGCCAAAAAGACGCTTCTGTATTTCCTCGATCTGCAGGAGAACCTCTTCGTAGGACTGAGGCCGGGCCGCCGGATCGTAGGCCATCATCTTTTCGACCAGCTTGATCGTGAGCTTTGAGAGGCCGGGAGCAAAAGACTTCAGGTCCACCACGGACTTTTTGATTTCCTTCAACTCCTCCATCGAGGCGGTGTTCGCGTCAAAGGGCGCCCGACCCGCCAGAGCATGGAACAAAGTCGCCCCGAGGCTGTAGATGTCGCCGAGAAAGGTGTCAGGTTGCCCATCGAGCTTCTCCGGAGGGACATAAAAGGGAGTTGCCCAAAGGTCCTCCGATTCGTCCTCTCCCCCCTGCTGCACCGCCAGACCGAAATCGACCAGCTTGGTGGTCCCGTCAGCGCAGACAAGCATATTCCCCGGTTTGATATCGCGGTGAATCAGTTCCTCGCTATAGGCCGCCATTAGCCCTCTCGTGACGTCATTCGCGATCGAGAGAACCTCGGACTCGGAAAGCGCCCCCTTGTTGTGGATCAGTTGCTCCAGACTGATCGCGTTCACCACCTCCATGGCGATGAAAAAGTAGCCGTGGTCCTTGCCCACCGTGAACACCTTGACCACGTTGGGATGGACAATAGAGGCGGTCAGCTTCGCCTCCCTTTCGAACATGGCGGTCAGGGCACTGTCATCGCTGAGAGACTGGTGCAGAATCTTCAGGGCCACTTCGCGCCCCAGATTCATGTCGATGGCGCGAAAAACCTGGCTCATCCCCCCCTCGCCGAGCAGGCCGACGATCTGGTACTGCCCCATCGTGGTGCGGGCGCGGACATAGGCGGAACAATGCGGACACTCGATCTTCGCGAAGGGCGACACCGCCGACACATCGATCGGTTTTCCGCACTCGGGACAGAGATAAACAAATGGTTCCTTTTCCTCGCTCACTTCCATGTAATCACCACCTCGACACTGAATTATCGAGGACGCGTCAGTGTAACGAGAGACACGGAGAGGTCCAGACAATAAACCGGCATTCCTTCGAGCCCCTTGATAATCATCATAAGCGCTTCGAGGGGGTTGCCTCCCGCTCTTCCTGACACTAGACTGGGTTGTTCATGGGAAAATCTCCAAATACTGTCGCCATCGGCAATCTCCGCCTCGGGGGAGAACGTCCGGTTTTCATCCTCGGCCCCTGCGTCATTGAATCGGAGGCTTTCATCCGTGAGATCGGACCTGCCATCCGGGATATCGCCCGCGACGCCGGAGTCGATTTCATCTTTAAAGCCAGTTACGACAAAGCGAACCGCAGCTCCATCAAATCCTTCCGCGGGACCGGTTGCGAGGCGGGATGCCGTCTCCTCGCGGAAGTCGGTGCGGAACTCGGGGTCCCCGTGACCACCGACGTTCACACCGCCGAGGAGATCATTATTGCCGCCGATTTCATCGACGTCCTTCAGATTCCCGCCTTCCTCTGCCGCCAGACCGACCTGATCGAGACCGCCGCGAAGACCGGAAGGGTCGTAAATGTGAAAAAAGGCCAATTTCTCGCTCCCTGGGACGTTAAGAATATAGCGGACAAGCTCGACGCTTTCGGCTGTGAAAATTATTTCTTTACCGAGCGGGGAACCAGCTTCGGCTACAACAACCTCGTCGCCGACATGAGATCGATCCCCTGGATGCAAGAAGATGGACTGCGCGTGGTCTTCGATGCCACCCATTCCGTGCAGCGTCCCGGCGGTGAGGGCACCTCAAGCGGCGGCGATGGACGACTCGCTCCGGTGCTGGCCCGCTCCGCGGTAGCCGCAGGATGCGACGGAGTCTTCATGGAAACCCATCCCGATCCGTCCAAAGCCCTCAGCGATGGTCCGAACCAGGTCCCGCTCGACCGCCTCGGCGGCGTTCTAACCCAGTTGCGCGAAATTTATACCCTGGTTCGTCGAACCACCGCATGACCCGATCTTTCCCTATCGGCGGCCCTCTCGTCCTGAGCCTCATTTTGGCTCTCCTCCCGGTTGCCCCGGCCTCAAGGGCTGATGAGGCCGCCAGCGCGGGAACCGTCAGCGCCGAAGGCAAGGCAGGGGAAATGCTGAAGACCGCGCTCCCCCCGGAGATTGCCTCCCTCTTCCCGATAGGTCGCGAGTTCAAAGGACTCTCCATCCCGACCTACAGCAGTGACGATCAAATCAAGGCGGTGATGCGGGCCGACCTGGTCATCCGGGTGGACGAGCAATTTATTGACTTCCTGAACCTCACCGTTCACGTCTACAATTCACGGGGTGAACCGGAGACGACCATAACCATGCCCGAAGCCGCTTACGATATTCTCATTGGCGAACTCGCCAGTAAAACGGCTTCCCGGATTGAACAACCCCGGTTCACCGTGACCGGAGACAAAATGATCTTCGAAACCCGCTCTCAGATCAGCCGCCTCGTTGGAAACGTGAAACTGGTCATTCCGGATGTAGGCGAACTGGCCCCCGACATGGGAGCCATCTCTGGAAAACGTGACGCAAAAACTTCAAAGTAAGGACTCTTTTATCCCTTCGTTCTCATGAACCTGATGATTCATCCCACCGCCATTTCCGCCAGTGCCGCGATCGCCATCCTCATTGCCTCCGGCCACATTCCGGCAATGGCACAAGAGGGGGCAGCGACCGCCACCACCGAAGAGCAGGCTCGCTCGATCATGTCCGATCCGCGCCTAAAGAACATGCTCCGCACCGTGAAAGAGGAATCGACCGAGGCGCTCACCCAGCTCGAGGAGGATCCGGATGCAGCCGTGGACCGGGCCACCCGGCTCTTCCAGGAAAGCAAGGACAAGGTCGATCCCGAAAAGTTAAAAACAGCCGCGGCTAAACTTCAGGAAGAGGGTGTCGTGGACAAGGCGGTCACCGCCGTATCGAGCGTGATGCCGACTGCGACGAGCGCCATTGCCGATCGAGGCTTATCCACTGACGCTCCCGCCGTGAACGTTCCCGCTACCCGGCCGGCTCCCGGGATCTCCGGAGGGGTTCCCACTCCGCTCGCCATGCCGATGACTCCCGGTGAGGTTCCCGCCGTAGAGGCACCCGCGGTGTCAAAGAATCACACCCCGGCGACCGACACCGTGGTGCAGAGCCAGGACGTGGCCGCCATTCCCGGGGCCGCACCCACCACTCCGATGATCCCGGACTCTCCGGGTCTGAAACCGGACAGCATCCCCGCGCCTGCGCCTCTGAAGAAAAAGTATGAACCGTCCAGTGGCGGAGGCTTCAACCCGACCGGCGCGGACCGCATGGAGATTCTTTCGAAGGAATCCATCATGGACAACGCCAAGGGGATTCTCCTTTTTACCGGAAATGTGCTCGTTACCCATCCCGAATTTCAAATCAAGTGCGACAAGATTGAGATCGAGCTTGCGGAAGGAGTCGGAATGGACAGCGCCAAGAATAAATCCAAGGAATCGGGTCCGCCGATCAAAAGAGCCACGGCTTCCGGTGGAATGGTCGAAATCAAACGCACCACCGTCGAAGAAGGGGTGAAGAAGACCCAGATCGCGATTGCCCGCAGCCTGAACTACAACGCCGTCACCCGGGACATCACGCTTTCCGGTGGGCCTCCCTACATTCAGGACGGCGACCGCTTTATCAAAACCAACTCCGAGGACGCTCAGATCATCATGCGCGGCAACGGAAAATATGAAATTACCGGAAGCAACAGTCGCAACCAGATCGTCATTCCCGTGCCCAAGAGTGAAGGCGGGAAAGGGGGCTCAGGGTTGGGCGGTGGAATCGGAGATGCCCTCGGCGGTGGATTCTGAACACTGAACCCCACCGATTCTGGTAATCGTCCGCACTTCCGACTTCAAGCATGAGCTACACCGACGAAAGGGATGAAATCGCCGAGTTTTTCGGCGCCAAACCCGCGCGGCAGAAATCCGGCTATTCCGAGGATCTCGACGCGCCTCCTTCCGATGCCGAACTACCTTCTCCCCTGAGGGTCAAGAAGCCCTTTAAACTGGTGCCTCCCGACGATATCCAGCCGCATCCGCTGGAACTCCCTCCCACCCGAAAACCCACCACCGGGCCACCCCTTCCCGCCCCGGAGCCGGAGATCGAAGACGAGGAGATCCTCGTAAACTACCCGTCGTCAGTTCCTGACCTTCCCACCCTCGAATTTACCGCCCCCGTGAGGGAGCGCGCGATATCCCGACCCGCCACGAGAATCCCCGCAGAACGAACCGAAGCCCCCGCCGCACGGATTCAGAGCCCCCCACCCGAACCTCAAAAGACGGCGAGTCCTTCTATTCCTCCCGTCAGATCGGATCGAAAGCTTCCACCCGATCAGATCGAGGTCAGGAGGGAGCCTGCTATCACTCCGACCGCTCCCTCACCCGGGAGACCCGCGCCCGGTCCGGAGGCTTCCTCCACAGCCCGTCGCCAGTTTGTCAGCGAGGAGCCTTCGTCCGCAAGCACCCGGGCCGCGGTTTTATTGGAGACCCGGGGACTCGTCAAAATCTACGACGGCCGTTCCGTCGTCAACGGGGTGGACATCCACGTCAAGTCAGGGGAAATCGTTGGCCTGCTCGGCCCCAATGGAGCAGGCAAGACGACCAGTTTCTACATGATCGTCGGACTTGTCCCCCCCAATGGCGGACAGGTGATGTTCAATGGAACGGATGTGACCGCGATGCCCATGTATCTGCGTGCCCGACTTGGGATGGGGTATCTTCCGCAGGAGGAATCAATATTCCGCCGACTCACCGTCGAGGAGAATCTGATGGCGGTCGTGGAAACACTCAATCTTCCCCGAAAGGAGGCCGTGGGACGCGTTCAGGAGCTTCTCGAGCGCTTCAGCATCACCCACATCCGCAAGAACCTCGCCCTGACCTGCTCGGGAGGCGAAAAACGACGGCTCACGATCGCCCGGTCCCTTGTCACCAAGCCCAGTCTGCTGATGCTCGACGAGCCCTTCTCGGGAGTCGATCCCATCGCGGTGAACGAAATTCAGAATATTGTCAGTGACTTGCGCAAGTCAGGGCTTTCCATCCTCATCACCGACCACAACGCCCGTCAGACACTGGAGCTGGTTGATCGGGCCTATCTTATTTATGAGGGAAGAGTTCTGCGTGAGGGAACCCGCGACTTCCTGATCAATGATCCAGTCAGCCGGGAGCTGTATCTCGGCGACCGCTTCACGATGTGAGAACACGTCTTCCCATGCTTCAGCAGTCTCCCTCCCCGTGCCTCAGCGGCATGGGATTTCCGGGACTCAACGAAGATTAAACAATGACAATGCAAGCTTGTCAAAAACCCTCAAGATCTGGTACTCTTCCAGCTCAGTCAGTAACATCCTGACCAAAAACAAAACAACCATAGTTATGCAAGTCACCAACGTTAATTTGCCCATCACTGTCACCGGTCGCCATGTCTCCGTTACAGACGCCATGCGCGAATACGCCGAGAAGAAAGTGGCCGGCTTGCACCTCGATTATCCCAAAATCATCGAGGCGAAGGTCCTTCTCAACGTGGAACAGTCGAGGCATATCGCGGAGATCATTCTCTTCTGCGCCAACCACATCGTCATTGAGGCGGACACCACGACCCAGGACATGTATGCCTCGATCGACGAGACCATTTCCAAGATTGCAAGACGCATGCGCAAACACAAAACGCGCATGCTCAAATCGCACCGTCCCAAGAAAAAACAAAAGGCAGTCCGCTATGTCTCCGAGATGGTCTTCCCTCCGGAGATTCCCGACGAACCCGAACACGACCACGAGCCTCACCTCATCCATAAAGAGAAATACAAGATCAAGCACCTCCACAGCGACGAGGCGATCATGGACATGGAGATGAATGAAAAGCCCTTCCTCGTCTTTCACGACGACAAGACCGACAGGCTCGCCATCATCTACCGTCGCGAAGATGGCGACTACGGGATGATCATCCCCGTTGAAGAGTCTTAGGTCTCCAACCCGACCCTCTTGAATCGAGCGGGAACAACCGGATCGAGGTTGTTCCCGTTTTTGTTCCGCACTCCATGGCCTTTCCCCTCCCCCGCCCTGTTTCGAAAGGATCACGGCTCGCGATTATTGCTCCGGCCGGCCCGTTTAACGAGGAACTCTTCCGCCTGGGTATTGCGTGGCTCGAGGAGCGATACGAGGTCATCTACAGCGACGATATCTTCGACGGATGCGGCTACCTCGCCGGCACCGACGAGCGCCGTCTCTGTGAACTCACCGGGGCGATCCTCGATCCTGACATTGACGCGATCGTTTGTGTCCGGGGCGGTTTCGGAGCGACCCGGCTGCTGCCCGATCTCGATCCCGACGCTGTCAGGAAGGCAAATAAAATGATCGTGGGATTCAGCGACATCACCGCCCTTCACGCCGTCTGGGCCCGGGCCGGAGTGCGCTCGCTTCACGCCCCCATGGTTGCGGCACTCGGCAAGGCGAGCCCGGCCCTTCGGGATCTATGGGTCGACACCCTCGAAGATCCCGGAAAATACCGGAACTGGTGCCTCGAACCTCTCGGCTTCGGAGGAGATGAATCCGTCACCGGAATCCTCACCGGGGGAAACCTCGCCGTCCTCGGGTCGTTAATCGGGACCCCCTACACCCCTCCTCTCGACGACGCGATCCTCTTCATCGAGGATGTCGGAGAGCGCCCCTACCGGGTCGACCGCATGCTCACGACGATGTCCCAGGCCGGCTGGTTCCGGCGCATCCGTGGTCTTGTCATCGGATCCTTCACCGAGGGTGATCCCGGACCGGACGGAGTTTCCATCGATGAGGTCCTCGCGAAGCATTTTGAGAAGGTGGACTTCCCGGTTCTGACCGGATTCCCGGCGGGGCACATCGATGAGAATGAACCCATCCCCTTCGGCGCCACGGCCACGATACAGGGCTTTGCCCTTGAGGTGGGCGGTGACTCCATCGACCTCGACCGCTTTACCTGAGGGTGCGGAACTGGATTATTGGACCGGTGCCCCGGTAACGGGCGTTGCCCCGCTTCCCCTCAAAGGATGGTTCCCGATATAGACCCGGGCACCTTTTCCGACGACATCGAAGAGATCGATGATGTCGGCGGAGCGCATCCTGACACATCCAAAACTGGTCGGAGAACCAATCGTCCTTTCCTCCGGGGTGCCATGAATATAGATGAGCCGCTTGTAAGCATTGGCATTCTGAGGTTCGGTGCCCTTGAGCCAGAGAATTCTCGAGACGATGGGATCACGTCCCGGTGAATTCGGCGGCAGAATCTCGCCGGTGCGGCGGCGCGATTTGAAGACCGTCCCGGCCGGAGCCTCCTTCCCGATTTTTTTCTCAATCGTGAAATTACCGAGAGGAGTCTTGTAGCTCCCCCTCTCATCGCCGAGACCGAATTTCGAAGTCGAAATGGGATATTCGCGAAAAAGGGCTCCGTCCCGATAAACCGCCATGCGCTGCTGCGGCACGGAGACCTCGACGAAATGCCGGTTGTCGGTGACGCAGGAGGAAAAAAGCAGCGCCACGGGAAAAGAGAGGAAGAGACGATTTCTCATCGAAAAGGAGGGGTTGTAAATTTACCCCTGATCCGGACTCCGCGCAAGGAGGTCCATTCGTCCCGGGCTTGAACGGTAAAACCACCCCATTGAAAGATTCCCAATCCTGGTGGAGTTTGCCGCTCATGTCACTCCTCACCGGACAGGACCTGATCGCAGCCGGATGGGAGCCGGGACCCAAGTTCCCCGCCCTCCTCTCCGCCGCCGCCGCGTACGAGGAGAAGGGAATTCACGATCCCTCCTACCTCATCAAACTTCTCGAGCGGGATTTCGGAAAAGAGGATCCGAAGCTCAAGTTGCGGGACCAGCCCCTGAACTTCTCCGAAGCGATCGAGGCGACCTGCGATCTCGACGAAAAAAACATCGCGGCGGTGAGGCGATTCATGGGGCAACTCCTCCGCACTCCGGTGATCGAAGCCGGAGCGGTCATGCCCGACGCCTGCCCCGCCGGTGCGGCCGAGGCAACCATCCCGGTCGGCGGAGCGATCGCCGTGAAAAACGCCATTCTCCCTGCCGCCCACAGTGCCGACATCTGCTGCTCCATGTATGCGACGGTTTTTCAGTGCGGCGATTCGACCGGAAAGATGCTCGACGCCTTGATGGGCTCGACGCGATTCGGATTCGGAGGACGCCGTGAGGACGATCGCGTCGATCATCCTGTCCTGCAGGAAACAGTCTGGTCGAATCCCTTTCTCAACGGACTTGAGGAACACGCCGCCCGCCACCTCGCCGATCAGGGTGACGGTAATCACTTTGCCTATCTCGGAAAGCTCCGTGTCACCAACGCCTTCATCGACTCACTCAGTACCGCGGGTCATGACGACATCGCCCGCTCGCTCCACGATGCCGCCTCCGGCCACCTTGATGACACCGACGGAGCCACCTTTTACACCCTCGTCACCCACCACGGATCACGCGGACTCGGTGCACAGCTCTACAAGCGGGGCCACAAGGCGGCGATCCGGGAAACCAATCGCATTGCCACCGGCATCCCCGGAGCAGCTGCCTGGCTCGATGTGAACACGGAAACGGGTGCCGACTACTGGGAAGCCCTGCAATACGTGGGGCGATGGACCAAAGCGAATCACGAATCGATTCACGACCGCTTCATCGAACGTTCCGGCGCCACCCTCGTCACCGCCTTTGGCAACGAGCATAACTTTGTCTGGAAACGAGGCGATACTTTCCTTCACGGAAAAGGAGCCACCCCTGCCTGGAAGGATGAGGGAGGACGCCCGCTCCTCGGACTCATTCCGCTCAACATGGCTTCTCCGATTCTGGTTACGTTAGGAAATGACAACACGGAATTTCTCAGCTTCGCTCCCCATGGGGCGGGGAGAAATCAATCCCGCACCGCCATGATGCGCGACTTCAACAAGGCGAACGGAGAAACCGACGATCGCGCCATTGCGAGAGCGATCGATGACGCGACCCGCGGTCTCGACATCCGCTGGTATTACGGAAAGGGCGACCTCAGTGAAAGTCCCGCCGGGTACAAACCCGCCGCACAGGTGCGGGCGCAGATTGAACAGTTCGGTCTCGCCGACATCGTCGCGGAGGTGACTCCGCTGGGATGCATCATGGCGGGTGATGGAGGTCCACAGCCGTGGAGAAGACAGGATCATCTGACCCCGAAACAGAAACGCCAGATCGAGCACCGTGCGGATCGCCGCAAGGAACGACAGGGACTGCGTCACTGGGAGGACCTCGAGACCGATTAGAAAAAGACCGCGCGCCCCATCGCCTTCCAGACGTCGGAGCGGGAAATCTTCACCCGGGTTCTCATGACCTCGTTCACGCCGGCATTCCTCAGAAGCGTGACGGTGTCTTCGGCAAGCAGCCTGGGAAGACGGGTGCAGAATCTCACGCGCGGATCACGGACGGATTTTACGTAAGAGTCTGACTCCTCCAGAAACCCGTGACACACTCCGAGCCATTTGTGGAACACGGGAGAAAGCTCCGTTGCGGTTAAGGCAGAGACGCCATCCCAACCCACCGCGATCAATTCGTCCTTGGGAAGGTAACAGCGTCCGCGCGGGAGATCTTCGTGCAGGTCGCGCAGGATGTTGATGAGCTGGAGCGCCTGGCCCAGTTTGCGCCCGTTCATGAGCATGGCGGTGGCGTCCTCCGGTCGGGCGAACTTGCTCCCCAGGGTGGTGAACCCGATCTTGGTCCAGAACTCGCCGACACATCCCGCGACCCAATAGGTGTAGCGGAGAAGGTCGTCTCGAGTCCCGCAGGCCGCATGATTCCCGTTCTCGAAGGCGCGAATGTCCCATGACTGGCCGTGAATGATTGTCAGGATGACTTCGCTGAGGTGATCGCGGAGAGCAGAGTCCAGGGAATCATACCAGGCAAACAGATCACCGGAAGACCGCAGGAGATGTCGCTCACCTGGATGTTCCAGTTTGTCACTGAGTTCGGTCAGATCTCCTGACAAAGCAGCCTTTTTCCCCTGAATCACCAGCCGGAATTCCTCCAGTCGCTCGAGCCTTTCCTGATTCCCTAAACCGGGAGCGTCGGCAATCGTGTCCGTAAATCGAGCGAGGAGATAACCCAGCGAAACCGGTTCCCGCATCGCCGGAGGCAGGAAGCGCAGACTCAGGTAGAAAGACCGCGAGACGGATTTGAGGAGGTCATAGTGGGATGAGGATATCATGCCGGAGGAAATCTCCCTCCATCCTGCCAGAGTATGAGTGCTGAGGCAACTTCCACAATGCCCGCCGCTACTCCCCCGACCGAGCCGGTCGGGGCTACCTTTTCTTCGTGCGGCAGCACGGGTAGGGCCGTTTGGCCGGGGCGGCCTCCCGCCGAACGGCCGTGTTGGGTGCACTTGAATGGATGGCGTCCATTCCCCGACCGAGCCGGTCGGGGCTACCTTTTCTTCGTGCGGCAGCACGGGTAGGGCCGTTCGGCCGGGGCGGCCTCCCGCCGAACGACCGGTTCGACGTCGGCTTACACACTCAGTCGCTCCGCCGCCTCGCGGATGATCCGCTCGGTCGTTTCCCAGCTTATGCACGGATCCGTGACTGACTGTCCCCAGGTCATCGCGGAGTGATCCGGAAGAATGCTCTGGCTACCCTCGACGAGGTTGCTCTCAAGCATGGCCCCGACCACAAATCGATTCCCGGCGACCCTCTGCGCGAGGACCTCCTCAAACACACCGGGCATCTTTTCGTAGTCCTTCGAGCAGTTGGCATGACTCGCATCAATGATGAGGGCCTGCGAGACGCCGCCTTTGCCGAGCGCCTCTACCGCTGCCGCCACCGAAGCCGCATCGTAGTTCGGTCCGTGATCCCCGCCACGCAGAACCGTGTGGCAGTTCCTGTTGCCGCGCGTGCTCACCATCGAGGCGACCCCTTCAGGGCTGATTCCGAAAAAGGTCTGCGGTGCCATCGCCGCCTTGAGAGCATTGACCACCGCCGTCATGCCGCCAAAGGTCGTGTTTTTGAATCCCACCGGCATCGATAGACCGGAAGCCATCTGACGGTGCGTCTGCGACTCGACGGTGCGGGCACCGATCGCCGCCCAGCAAATAAGATCAGCGATATACTGAGGAGTGATGGGATCGAGGAACTCCGTTGCCGTCGGAATGCCGAGGTCAACGATCTCACCAAGCAGCTTCCGGGCAATGCGTAGCCCTTCGGAGAGATTCGCCGTGCCGTCCAGATCGGGATCCATGATGAGCCCTTTCCAGCCCACCGAGGTGCGGGGTTTTTCAAAATAGACCCGCATCACGATCTCGATCTTGTCCTTCACCTCATCACGCAGGGCCGCCAGTTTTACGGCATATTCGATCCCCTGCTTCGGATCGTGAATCGAACAGGGCCCCACAATGACGATGAAGCGGTCGGACCTGCCGTGGAGAATATCTTCGATACGCCCGCGTGCCTCCAGCACCGTCCTCGCCTGCGCATCGGTCCGGGGATTCTCATGCATGAGCAGTGCCGGGGCAGGCAGCGGCACATTAAAGACAACATTAAGGTCGGAGACTTGATCGGGCATGGGGAGATTTTCAACGGTGGCGAATCGAATCGTAAACTTGGAACCTGAAACCTGAAACTTCTAGCTTAAATCGCAAAGCCTGAAACCGGATCACCGATGTTGATTACTTCTTCCGGCCCCAGTCGAATAAGACAATTGGCCCGGCTCAGACCGAAGATGGCGTGGGATTGCTGGGTGCCGGATAGACGGATTTTTCCTCCCTCACAGATTCCCCGCAAATAGTGGGGACGGTCTCCCGGATTGGACATCACCTCGGTCGCGATCCCGCTTACTTCCCCGAGTCCGGCGGTTCCCTCGGTCACTTCGTGTCCGAGAAGCCTCCGAATTACCGGAGCCACAAAGAGGGAAAAAGTCACGTAAGCCGACACCGGATTTCCGGGAAGACCGAACACGAGCGTGCCGTCAGGATGACGACCGAACAGGAAGGGTTTCCCGGGCTTCACTTTGACACGCCAGAACTCGGTGATCACTCCGAGGTCCGTTAGCGCCTCTTTCACATAATCGCGTTCTCCGACCGAAACACCTCCGGCGATGACAACCATGTCGGCGGCGGCGAGGGCGCGGGAGAGGACCTCTTTCAATTCTCCCGGGTCATCACAGGCATGCGACGCCGCACCAATACCACCCGCTTTGGACACGGCGGCCTGGAGCATGGGGGAATTGCTGTTGTAGATCTCTCCGGGAATGAGAGGCGCCCCCGGCTCGACGAGTTCGTCGCCCGTCGTCACGATCTGCACCAGGGGCCTCGCGTGAACCGGGATCTCGGGAATACCCTGGGAGGCAAGCAGCCCGAGCCGGGCCGGAGTCATGACCTCACCGCGCCTGAGCAATTTTTGACCCGCACAAACGTCGCTTCCCCGCCGCCGGATGTTTTCCCCGGGTTCCACTCCCTCGAGGATCTCGATCCTGTCGCCACGACGTTCCACGTCCTCCTGCATGATGACGGCATCGGCACCCTGCGGAATGACCGCTCCCGTGAAAACGCGAACCGCTTCACCGGAGGCGCAGTGCACACCGAGATCGCCCCCCGCTGCCTGAACCATAACATTGACCTTCAATTGCTCCCCTGTCGCGGCCTCGACCGCCCTCACCGCGTAACCATCCATGCTCGAATTGTCGAACACAGGAGAATCGATCACAGCGGAGACATCCTGAGCAATGACCTGGTCCAGCGCCAGCTCGAGAGGAACCCAAATCACAGAACCGGGGCTGGTTAATTCCAGAATCCGGCGACGGGCTTCCCATTCTTCAAGCATGGGAAAACGAAAGAGGCGGGATCAGATGAAGTCAATAAAGGAAGGGGGAAACTGTGAAACTCTGAAATGCTGAAATGCTGAAACTCTGAAAACTGAAACCTGAGCCGGAGCGAAGCGGAGACAGACAATCGAGAAAATCGAGATGGGTGCCCGGAGGGCAAGCGAATCGAAGCGTAGCGGAGATAGACGGAACGAAGTGAAGTCAACCGTCCAAAACAAAGTGAAGTCAAAACTGAAACTCTTACACCCTTCCAGCGAGCAACTCGCGTTGAAAGATCAGTTCCTTCGGAAGATGGTCGTAGATCCTGAGATACAGTTCAGCCTCGGAGAGAAGCTCCTGACGCAGTTCCTCGCGGCTCACGTGCATCAATTCCGCATACTGCGCTTCGGTGAAGTCGAGGCCCTCGAAATTCAGCTCATGATAGCGCGGCACCCAGCCGAAACTCGACTCGTGTCCGCGACCGCGACCGCGAACCCGGTCGAAGATCCACTCGAGGACCCGCATGTTTTCCTGAAACCCGGGCCAGAGGAATTTACCGTCCTTGCCCTTGCGGAACCAGTTCACGTGAAAGATGCGCGGAAGTTCGGGAATGAGTTTCCGCATTTCAAGCCAGTGGGCGAAATAGTCTCCCATGTTGTAGCCACAGAAGGGAAGCATCGCAAAAGGATCGTGGCGGATCTTGCCAATCGCCCCCTCCGCCGCCGCAGTCATCTCCGAACCGAGGTTGGCCCCGAGGAAAACGCCGTGCACCCAGTTGAAGGCCTGGAAGACCAGAGGCATCGTCGTGGCACGTCGTCCGCCAAAGATGATCGCATCGATCGGAACCCCCTCGGGATGCTCCCAATCCGGATCGATCGCCGGGCACTGCGAGGCCGGACAGGTGAAACGCGAGTTCGGATGGGCGGCGGGGGTTTCCGAAGCGGGCGTCCACGGCTGACCGCGCCAGTCCGTCAACTGCGCCGGCGGCTCGTCGGTAAGCCCCTCCCACCAGACATCTCCGTCCGGAGTGAGGGCCACATTGGTGAAAATCGTGTTCCGGTTCATCGATGCCATCGCGTTCGGATTCGACTTCGGAGAAGTACCCGGTGCGACGCCGAAATACCCCGCCTCGGGATTGATCGCCCGGAGACGGCCGTCCTTGCCCGGACGCAGCCAGGCGATGTCGTCTCCGACCGTCGTCACTTTCCATCCTTTCTCCCGATAGACCGGCGGCGGGATGAGCATGGCGAAATTCGTTTTGCCGCAGGCGCTCGGGAAAGCGGCGGCCACATAGCGTTTTTCCCCCTCGGGATTCTCGACCCCGCTGATGAGCATGTGCTCCGCCATCCAGCCCTCCTCCCGGGCAATGACCGAGGCGATGCGCAGGGCGAGGCACTTTTTACCGAGGAGCGCGTTGCCCCCGTAGCCGCTTCCGTAGCTCCAGATCTCGCGGTCGTTGGGAAAATGGACGATGTATTTCTCCTGATTGCAGGGCCAGGGCACATCGGCCTGACCGGGCTTCAGTGGTGCCCCCACCGAATGGACGCAGGGAATAAAATCACCATTTTCCCCGAGACGCTCCAGCGCCGGAGTGCCCATGCGGGTCATGATCTTCATGTTCACCGCGACATAGGCCGAATCGGTCACTTCGACTCCGATGATAGAATGAGGCGAATCGATCGGCCCCATGCAAAAAGGAATCACATACATGGTGCGGCCTTCCATGGAACCGGCAAAGAGCTGCTTGAGCGTCGCCCGCATCTCGGCAGGAGGACGCCAGTGGTTAGTCGGCCCCGCAAAGGCCTGACGTCTGCTGCAAATAAAGGTGCGGTCCTCGACCCTCGCGACATCGGCCGGGTCTGAGAGCGCGAGATAGCTGTCAGGGCGCTTTTCGGGATTCAGCTTTTTGAAGGTTCCCGATTCGACGAGGACACCGCAGAGGCGGTGCCATTCCTCTTCCGATCCATCACACCAGACCACCGAGGCGGGTCGGCAAAGGGATTCAAGATCCGCCACCCAGGCGAGGAGACGGCGGTGCGAAGTGGGAAGAGTCGGCATACTTGAGACTAGATGGGGGACGGCGCTTGTCCAGCGCTTCAAGGTTCAGATCTTGTCAAAGACCGGACGGGGATTGTCATTTCCCGGGCTTCGCAAGTCTGGTTCCAATCCACCTCAAAAAATCCGGTCCGTCGCGTCTATCCCCGGAATCATCTGAAAATGCGGGTCGTAGGTGAGGATCACCGCCCCCGCATGCATCGCGCAGGCGGCGATATGGACATCCGTCAGAGGCAGAACGATGCCTTTGCGGTCCAACTCCCAGACGAGAGCGAGCGTCGCCTCCCATCGTTTGAAGCCATCGTCGATGTAGAGCATTTTCGACCACGCCTCTTGATACCAAGTCAACACCTTGGGATTCCGCAAGCCCCTACCGACTTCAGCCTTCACCATCCCGCAGATGGCTATGTCGCGGGATTGACCAAGCGTGGCGAGATAAGCGAGGGGATCTTCGCGTTTTTTCAGCTTTTCGATATAGAACGAAGAATCGACAAGAACGGTGCGACTCATGGCTCGATCGAGGTGAGGCTCACGACCTGAAAGGGCTCTGGCACCTCCCCAAGACGCATTTTCATCAGATCGTAGGCGGGATCGATGGCATCAGCCAAGTCCTCGGCCGATAGACCGCTCCCCTTGTTTAAGGCCTTGAGCAGCTCTGCCTTCCTCACGATTTCTCTCAGCGCGATGTGGATCGCCTCAGTCTTGGTCGAGGCCCCGGTGATCTCCACGACGCTGTCGAGCAGTGCGTCGTCCATATTGATAGTGACCTTCATACATACACGATACAGCTTTGATACATTTTTGTAAACACACACTGCAGTCGATCCAATTCTGGAAGCTCCCAAACTCATTCCTGCGCTTAAATTTGTGCTCTGCGTCCTGCTCATTAGACAGGGTTGACCCACCCATTTGACCCTGTTGACTTGAGATTCATCGGGGGGATGGACCGCCCCGGGGGCCACCGAGGACATTTAGCGTTGCCTTCCTACACTCTTCCTGCAATCTCCTTGCCTACCCATGCCCGAACGCTATTTCAAAGCCACAGGCCTCGATTCCGGCCAAAAGCGATCCCTCGAATGGTTCGGAAATGAACCCCTTGGAGATCCCGACCTCGTCGAACGATTCGCAAAGGCCCTGCAAACGGTGCGCGAAACCTCGGCGGAAGACATCGGCGAGCCCGCCCTCGTCGAGACAGCCCTCCGCTCGCTCTTCGACGAACTCCTCGACTTCGAAAAGACCTGGTTTCAAACACCCGCCGAGCTTGACGAAACCGTCCGCCGCCACAACAGCAACTCTGCCAGCACCCCAGTCACCGCCCTCGAACTCGACCGGAGACAACGCGAAGACCATTTCCGTCAGCATTTCGGCCCGCCCTACGAATGGGAGGAAATCGAGGAATGCCTCGCCCCCGGCCGACGCGCCCCGCGCGGAAAACTGAAACCGGAATTCCGCCCGAAATGCCTCGTCTGCCTCTGCCCGATGGACTGGATCTATTTTCGAAGCTCTCCCGAGACGTGGGAACTCGAGTGTGGAAGGGCCGGTTGGACTCCGATTTGCCGGCAATGCAAAACGTGGAGGGCGTGCGAGGTGACGATGATGAGTTGAATCCAACACCACCATGATCACCACCTGCGACTTCCGCTTTGTCTGCCCCTTAGAATGGGACGACATGCCCGACCTCCCCGATGGCAAAGGCAAACACTGCACCCAGTGCCAGCGCCCCGTCGTCACCGTCCACAACCGCCGCGAGTTTAACGCAGCAGCCAAGCGGGGTGATTGCGTGGCCGTGTTTCCCGAGGGCGAGGAGAAACTGCCGAGACTGACGGGCGCTCCCATTTAGCACGACGTGGTGCCCCTGATCTCCCTCTCCTCTCCTCCTCCCGTACATTGCGCGCCACCGCGCTCTTTACCTTTTACTTTTCACCTTCCCACCTTTTACTCTCCGATCGCCCCATGCCCGACCCCGTCGATCATTTCATCGCCCGCTGGGAATCCTCCGGTGCCGCCGAGCGGGCGAATTACGCCCTCTTCCTCAGCGAGCTCTGCGACCTCCTCGACGTGCCGCGGCCCGATCCCACTTCGCCCGATCCGGCGAAAAACCGCTACGTCTTCGAGCGTGCCGTGACCCGTGTCGCTCCCGACGGCACCAGCAGCAGCGGGTTCATTGATCTCTACCGCGCCGGACACTTTGTGCTCGAGACGAAGCAGGGCGCCAGCGATCCGACGATCGATCCCGATCCCCACGGATTGAGCGCCTCGAAGGTCCCCATTAAATCCGGCCACGGCAAACGCGGCAGCGCCGCCTTCGACCGCGCCCTCGAGCGGGCCTACCACCAGGCCCGCGGCTACATCACCGCCCTGCCCGCCGATGACGGTCGCCCGCCCTTCCTCATCGTCTGCGACGTTGGCCACACCCTCGACCTCTACGCCGAGTTCACCGGCACCGGCGGCCACTACGAGCGTTTCCCCGATCCGCGCAGCCACCGCATCACCCTCGCGGACTTGCGGCGGCCCGAGATCCGCGATCGCCTCCGCCTCGTCTGGACCGATCCCTATTCTCTCGATCCCTCCAAAAAAGCCGCCGAAGTCACCCGCGACATCGCCGACCGCCTCGCCCGCCTCGCCAAATCCCTCGAAGGCGACGGCCACGATCCCAAGACCATCGCCGGCTTCCTCCAGCGCTGCCTCTTCACCATGTTCGCCGAGGATGTCGGCCTGCTGCCCGAGGATGCCTTTCACGACCTCCTCGCCAAGCTCGATGGCTCGCCCCAGGGTTTCCCCGTCCTCATCGGCCAGCTTTGGAAGGAAATGGCCAACGGCACCGGCTATTCCACGCTCCTCTTCCGCGAGATCGCCCACTTCAATGGCGGCCTTTTCGAGGACACCACCGCCCTGCCGCTTTCCAAAGCCCAGCTCGCCATGCTTGTCGATGCCTCGCGCACCGATTGGTCGCAGGTCGAGCCCTCCATCTTCGGCACCCTCCTCACCCGCGCCCTCGATCCGCACGAGCGGCACAAGCTCGGCGCCCACTACACCCCGCGCAGCTACGTAGAGCGCCTCGTGCGCCCCACCATCCTCGATCCCCTTCGCGAGGAGTGGGATGCCGTGCGCATCGCCGCTGCCAGCCTCCATCGCGAGGCCGACACCGCCGACGAGGCCGCCGACACCGCCGATGACACCGCCAAAACCCAGCTCGCCGCCGGCAAAGGCGACGCCGCCAAAAAGACCGGAGCCGCCGCCAACAAACTCCGCGCCGAGGCCCGCAAAAAAGACGCCGAGGCCCTCCGCCTCGTCACCGACTACCACCACCGCCTCTGCAAGATCACCGTGCTCGATCCCGCCTGCGGCACTGCGAATTTCCTCTACGTCACCCTCGAACACCTCAAGCGCCTCGAAGCCGAAGTCCTCGAGCTCGTCACCGCCCTCGGCGGCGATGCCACCTTCGAGATGAGCGAGTGGACGGTACGTCCCGAGCAATTCCTCGGGCTCGAGCTGAATCCCAACGCCGTCGCCATCGGCCAGCTCGTCCTCTGGATCGGCTACTTCCAGTGGCAGCGCCGCACCACCGGCAAAGCCGACACCGGCGATCGCCCCCTTTTGAAAAGCGAGCGCAACATCCGCCAGCAGGATGCCGTGCTCGCCTACGACGAGCAGATCCCGCGTCGCGATCCCGCCACCGGCGAGATCGTGCAGATCTGGGACGGCCAGACCACAAAGGCCCATCCCGTCACCGGCAGGAAGTGCCTGATGAGAGCGCCCGCATCGTCGTCTACGATTACGTGAATCCCCGCCGCGCCGAATGGCCCGAGGCCGATTACATCGTGGGGAATCCGCCGTTTATTGGTGGATGGAAAATGCGCGAAGCTCTCGGCGACGGTTACGTCGAGGCATTGTGGAAGGCGAACACCCTACCAGAGAAAGCAGACTTCGTGATGTACTGGTGGGATCATGCCGCCGACTTGGTTGCAAAAGGACGGTGCAAGCGGTTCGGCCTGATCACGACAAACAGCATCACTCAAGTTTTCCAACAACGCGTGATCGAAAAATACCGCGACAAGGTCTCCGTCGTATATGCGATCCCCGATCACCCTTGGATTGATTCGAGCGATGGGGCTGCGGTTAGGATTTCGATGACCGTCGGAGAGCGAGGTGCCGTTGACGGGGTTCTCGAAACCGTCGTGAATGAGGAAGCCGGGACTGATGATGAAGTCGTCGTAACGCTCTCGACCAAGGTCGGTCGTATCGGACCAAATCTCCAGATCGGTGCCGATCTTACGTCAGTTACAGCACTGCGATCAAATTCAGGACTCTTATCGCAAGGTGTCCAGCTTTACGGAGCCGGATTTATTGTAACAGAAGCCGAAAAGAATGTCCTTGAGGCTCGTTTCGGTGAAAATCCCCCGCAAATCATCAAGCCTTACCTTGGTGCGAAGGAGTTGGTTCAACAACGGTCTGGAAACTTCGTAATTGATTTCTTCGGGCATAACGAAGACGAAGCAAAGCGCGTTTTCCCCGAAGCGCTTCAACATGTTCAAGTCCATGTTAAACCGGAACGAGATGCGAACCGCCGAGATTCGATTCGATTGAACTGGTGGCGATTCGGATGGGAGCGTCCGAAACTTCGTGAACTCATCAAGGGAATTCCGCATTACATCGTCACTCCCGAAGTCTCGAAACACCGAATCTTCGCCTTTGTTCCATCGACGACACTCTCCGATAACATGCTGACTTGCATTTGCACGGGAGATGCCGAATTCCTCGCAATTCTTTCAAGCACGGTCCACTCAGTTTGGGCGCTCTCCGTCGGTGGAACACTTGAAGATCGTCCGCGTTACACAAAGAATCGCTGCTTCGACCCCTTCCCATTCCCAGCCCTCGAAGAAGGCCACTTGAAGGCCCAGCTCCGCGACCTCGGCGAGCGGCTCGACGCGCACCGCAAGCGGCAGCAGGCCCTGCATCCCCACCTCACCCTAACCGGCATCTACAACGTCCTCGAAAAGCTGCGCTCCGGCGCCGCCCTCAACGCCAAGGAAAAGCAGATCCACGACGACGGCCTCGTCACCCTCCTGAAGCAGATCCACGACGAGATCGATGAACTCGTCCTCAGCGCCTACCGGTGGGAGAATCTGACCAATCACTCGTTCCCCCTGGCCGACCGCATCGCCGCCGGCGATCCGCACGCTGAAGCCATCGAAGAGGAAATCCTCACCAACCTCGTCGCCCTCAATCACGAACGCGCCGACGAGGAGAAACGCGGCCTCGTTCGCTGGCTGCGCCCCAAGTATCAAAATCCCGCCGCCGCCACCAGCGCCCCCGTCGAAGAGCAGTCCGAGATCGACCTCGACAGTCCCGTAGCGAAACTCGTAAGAGTTTCGACCGCGCCGTCCACGACCACTGCCCTCACCTGGCCCGACAAACTCCCCGAACAGGTCGCCCGCATCCGCGCCCTCGTCCCCGAACTCGGCTCCGATCCCGCCGCCCTCTCCGCCCGTTTCGGCCGCACCAACAAAAAGCGCGAAGAGCAGATCGCCGCTATTCTTGAGACTCTGCGGGGCCTCGGCCTCTGAGAGGGGAGTTCGACGGTCATAACGGCACAACAACCACTGCTAATTGATCCAACCCACACGAACAGCACTGACGATAACGTTTGAGGTAAAATCAATGTTGAAACTTTCCGCAGAATTGTAATCGGCAGCATATACTCAACACGCAACAATCTGCGAAATGGAACATTTACTGGAAAGGGAAATGGCAGTTTGGGACGACCCCGGTTCCGCGCCAGATTCTCTGCATCGCTCTGAATTTGCGAGTAGAGTTGCCACCGGTCTGTCTAACTGGACGAGTAACGAAAGTCTCGTTACGGCGATCTACGGTCCGTGGGGAAGCGGTAAAACTTGGCTTCTCAAGAAGATTGAGGAACAACTTGCTCAGGCGGGAAACACTACAATTTGCCACTTTTCTCCTTGGCAGTACGAGAGCAACGCACAAATAGCCGCCGAATTCTTCGGGTCGATTCTGAAAGTCCTCGACTCGCCAGAAGACCGATCAGAGAAGTCTCGCCAAAGAGCAACCCTCTGGAGGAAACTCGGCCAAGCGGTTACTATCGGCCAGATCGGGGTGCTCGCCGCCTCGACCGCGTGGGGAATTCCCCTACCGGTTCCCGGGGTCTTGGAGTCGCTGAGGAAATTGTTCAAAGTCGGGCAAGATCGGGCAGCAAGCGATGGTAACGAACCGGGAATCTCAGAACTCCGTAACCAGTTGTTAAAACTTTTCAGCGAACCCGGTGCGAAAAAAATTCTCGTCATGATCGACGATCTCGATCGCCTCGAAGATGAGCAGATTCGCATGATCTTTCGGCTGGTGAAAACGACTGCCAATTTTCCAAACTTAAATTATCTACTTCTCGGCGAGCGGGGTCAGCTGTCCGCAGCCCTCGATAAAATTTCCGATGGGCAGGGTGACCGCTATTTGGAGAAGATCGTCCAGATTCCCCTCACTCTTCCCAGAGCCAGCAGCCACCAGATCAGGGGCCGGTTGTGGGACGGGCTCGAAATCGTGGCGCGCAGCTGTAACTACGAATTAAAAAACCACCTGGAAAGATTCGAGTCGTTCTGGAGGGAATTTCTTCGCAAGTCGCTTCTGAATTACAGAAGCGTTTACCGATTGCTTACCACGGTTTCTTTTCATGCCAAGTGCCTCACCAAAGAAGGAACTCTGGAGGTCGATCTCCTGGACTTGCTTGGGATAGATTTCATGAGGGGGAATGCCCCAAAGATGTATGACAAGCTAGCCGCCGATCCTCCGGACTCAGCGTGGTTTTTGTCGAACCGGGAGTACGCCTTCGCTGATAAGGACAGAAAAGACTCCGAAGTCGCTTTGGAATTGATCAAGGGGAAGGAATTGGATCAAGCATCCTCATTTCGTCTTCTAGTTCATTTATTCCCTGATTTTTACTCCCTCCTTCCAGAGACTACCAAGCAAACAGCTTTCACAGGTAACGATCATCAGAAATTCAAGCTCTCACCGGCCGATCGCCCAATTTGGGATGATCGGTTCCAACCTCTTTATTTTCAGATCTCCTCCGACGCGGGATTTCTACCGACTAGCCGATACAGAGAGTTCGTTTCACTGAAAAACGCTCTCGAGATGATCCGTCGGTTGAAGGAATGGGCGTCTAAGGGTTGGCGAAGTCAGCTGATTAGTTATTTGAACGATGATCCGAGTTTCTTCGAGTCCCATAACAACGTTGAAGAATTCCTACTCGCGCTGAGTTCAGTTTCAGACGACCTCGAAACTGATGGATCAATTTTGGGGCGAGAACTCGATACTGCGGCGAGACTTTGGATGAAACGGTTTGCCAAGATTCCCGAAGGGGATCGCATGCAGTTGCTTCGGCATCTAGTCGAGGAGTCTAGCGGAATCTCGATCCTGTTACTGGTCATTGAGGAATTGCGAAATAGAAACGACGCCGAATTTTTCGAAGGTGCCAAGGCCGAGTCCGCAATTCCACCCGCGACAAAAGAGGAAATTGAGGAAATTACTGAATCGTTTCTTCCACAAATCGAAAATCGATTCATGCACCGGAAGTTTCCGGTCGGTCCAGACCAAGCCTGGCGACTATACCGGCTAGCCCACGCGATCGGACCTATCAGATTAGAAAGTATTCTCCGGAGAGAACTCGCTCAAGACAATACCGAAGCCGCATGGGCGATCGCAAAAGCCGTTATTTCAGGCTTAATGGCGCGGTTGGGCCTTGATCTCTACAAAATTGACTCTGTCGGTCCAGTCGCGAGCAGAAACGTAATTGAGGCACTTTTGCAATTCGCGTCGCCTGATTTTTGGTCGGATTTTCAAAAACTGGCCCTAGAAAAGGACCCGCTCCCAGAAGTTGATTCAGTCCTACTTCTCCATATCAGGACAGGTCTGGATACCATGGGAGGTTCTACTGATTCGGATATCGACGACAAATAGCCGTCTTATCGAGGTCACCCCTGCCCCGCATGAGTTCTTCAGTCACGAAATCAAGCGATAGGACGAGGATTATTTTGCTGATACGTGATCGGAACTTCGGCATTCAGCCGTCGCCTGAGATGTCTCGCCGCGCAATCCCATGACCACCATCGAACTGCTCAAGGAATTGACCTCGAAAATCCTAACGGGCGAGATCACCCGCGAAGAGGCGGCCAAGCGACTGGTCGAAGAGGCTGGCCTGCATCCGAAAGACGCGTGGAGTCTTGTCGGAAATGTATCCGACGATCCGTTTTTCGACAGTTGAGTCACTCTGGCCCAACCGCCGCAGATGCATGCGTTGAATCGGCAGGGTCAAAACGTTGATATCCGTCGTTAGACCAATCGCCGTGCCCATCCGATTCGGGAAGAACCGGGGCCGACACCAAGCCAAGAAGCCACAAAGGTTTCCCTTCCTCCATCAAACCAGTCAGCCGCTTAGTGGCTTCGTGGCTTTGTGTGAGAATCCTGCGCCCGTTCCCCGTGTTTTCGCTTCTCCCTAAGTTCATGGGAAGATGGCTCAACGTATCAACCCCACCCATATCCATGATCCCACTCAACTCGACGTGCATAGAGGCGGTCGACTTCGACTACACGACCCGCGTGCTGTCGATTCGCTATTGCTCTGGTAGCGAGGTTTACCGTTTCTACCAAGTTCCAGTCAAGATCTTCCACGGTCTCCTCAACGCGACCGAATCCCACGGGGACTACTACCACAGCCACATTCACGGCCGATTCCGCCACCCGGGCTATCCGCCCATCCAGTCCCTCAAGATCGGGCGGTCTCCCTTCGCCATCGCACTCGCCCCAACGCACACCGAAGATTCAATCAAGCAATCCAACAGCTAACCCTTTCTCCGACCCAATCCGATCCAATCCGACCGCCAACTCACTTAGCTTCCGGTTTCAGCATTTCAGCATTTCCCATGTCCCGCACCCGCAACGGCCGCATCGCCCGCCTCCCCCGGTCCATCCGCGAGGAACTCAACCAACGTCTCGACGAGGGCGAGCCCGGCAAAGACCTCGTGAGCTGGCTCAATTCCCTGCCCGAGGTCGTCGCCCTCACCGATGCCGAACACGAGGGCAAACCTCTTCGCGAACAGAATCTCTCCGAATGGCGCAAGGGCGGCTACCGCGACTGGCAGATCCGCCAAGAAGCTGCCGAGATTGCCAAACGCCTCGGCGAAGATGCCGCGGATTGGCGGGCCGACGACCCGGTTTCCCTCACCGACTCCCTCGCCCATTGGATCGCAGCTCGCTTTGCCCTGGCGACGCGCACCGTCGCCGAGGCACAGGGAGAGGAGGGTTGGCGACTCCTTCGCGACCTTTGCCACGATCTCGTCGAACTGCGGCGCGGCGACCACAGCGCCGAACGCCTGCGTCTCGATCGCGAACGCATCGCGATGGAGCGTGACCGGGAAAGTCAGCGCACCGCCGAAGAACTCCTGGCCTGGGCCATGGAGCCCAAAAACCGGGAACGCATCTGCAAATGCTACCAAAAACCCGGAGTTGCCATCGCCCAACTCAGAAATCTGATGTTCGGCGGTCCGCCCGATCCCTCTCCGCCTCTAATCTCCGACCCGGAACCCTAATCCCGAGACTTTCAGCATTTCAACTTTTGCCCCCTACCGCCCCCTCCAATCCCGCACTGGAAATACCACAAAACGGGGTTACCAGTCCCGCCCGCCATGTTTACCCTCCTCAAAACCGACTCTCAAACCTCCGCGCGCCGCGGGAGAATGACGCTCGCCCACGGGGAGGTGGAAACGCCGGCTTTCATGCCGGTAGGGACACGCGGGACTGTGAAATCGGTCCATCCGAAGGAACTGACAGACCCGGCGCTCGATTGCCGCATCCTCCTCGGAAATACCTACCACCTCTATCTCCGTCCTGGAACCGGCGTGCTCGACGACTTCGGCGGGTTACACCATTTCATGCAGTGGGACCGTCCCATCCTGACCGACTCGGGCGGCTATCAGGTCTTTTCCCTCTCGAAGTTGCGCAAGATCACTGACGAAGGGGTGAGGTTCCAAAGCCATCTCGACGGGAGCCCCATTTTTCTAACTCCGGAATCGGTCCTCGAGATCCAGCGTTCCATCGGGAGCGACATTTGTATGATCCTCGACGAGTGCCCGCCTTTCCCCTGCGAACGGGCCTACGCGGAGAATTCGCTCGCCCTGACGCAGCGCTGGGCGGTGCGGGCCCGCGAGTGGGTCGCGGCAAACCGCCCCCCGGGGCAGCACTATTTCGGCATCGTTCAGGGTGGTTGTTACCCCGAGCTGCGGGAAAAAGCGGCCCGGGACCTCGTCACCCTCGACTTTGACGGCTACGCCATCGGCGGACTCTCCGTCGGTGAACCTGTCCCCGAAATGCTCAAGGCGGTCGATGCGGCCGCCCCCATCCTACCCGCTGACAAGCCCCGCTACGCCATGGGACTCGGTCAACCCGACCAGTTGCTCGAACTAATCTCCCGCGGGATCGACATGTTCGACTGTGTCCTTCCCACCCGCGTGGGCCGCAACGGAACGGCCTACACCCTCGACGGGACGATCAATCTCAAGAATGCGCAGTGGGAAAAGAGCCACCAACCCCTGGCACCTCCCGGCGAAACCCATCCGCTTTGCGAGGGGTTTTCGCTCGGATACCTGCGCCATCTCATCAAAAACGACGAGATTCTCGGTCTCCGCCTCCTGACCCTCCATAACCTCGCCTTCTATCTGCACTTGATGAAACAGGCACGGCATGCTATTGACACCGGCACGTTTGCCGATTTCAAGGCCGGTTTTATCAGCCGATATCAGGCCGGTAAGTCCGGGGCTTGATCGTCAGACGTTTTTTATTCTCTCAAGATCCAAACCAATCCAATGATGCTCCACCTCTCTCTCCTCGCCCAGGATACCCCTCCCGCCGGAGGCGGTCTCGGGATGTTTGTCCCGATGATCCTGATCATGGTGATGTTCTACTTCATCCTGATTCGCCCCCAGCGGAAGCAGCAGAAGGCCCAGGAGGAGCTGCGCAAGAACGTCCGCGTCGGGGACAAGGTCATCACGATCGGCGGTGCCCACGGGATTATTTCCGGAATGACTGACAAAACCGTCTCGATCAAGGTGGCCGATGGACTCAGCATCAAGTTTGATCGCAGCGCCATCGCCACGGTTACGGACAGCAAGGCCAAGGCAGGTGACGAGCCCGAAACGACCGCGACCGAGTCCTAAACCCCGGATTCACCGGTCCGATCCTCTCGGGTCGGACTTTCAACCCCGTTGATTCAAAGCCCCCAGTTATTTTTCCCATGCAAGTTCAAGCAGACACGGCCAAGCCCGCTCCCTCCGCCCCGGCCCCGGCTCCCGCCGATACCACTCCCGCCGCCGTCGCACCCTCGACTCCTGCTCCCGCTGAGTCCGGGGCTCCTGTCTCTGCACCTGCCCCCGCCAAGGTTGCAAGCGCAACCAAGGCCGTGGAAACGGTGAAGCCATCCACCCCGGCCGAAACCGCTCCCGCCGAAGCCGCAGCGAAGAATGCCGTCGGCATCGACTCAAACTGGGTCTTCCTCATCGGCCTCGGCCTCCTCGCGCTTTTTGTGATGTATTTCGCGGCGGAGAAGGAGAGAGCCAAGCGCATGATTGGATCGATCCTCTCAATCGCGGTCGCCGTTCTCAGCATTCTCCTCTTCCAATTTCTTGGCATGGAGAAGGGAATCGAGCTTCAGGGAGGGATTTCCATGGAGATCAAGATCCGCTCGAAGGAGGGCCAGGTGGTCTCTCCCGACGCACAGCAGCAGGCAATCGGTGTGCTTACCAAGCGCCTCAACGACCTTGGCACCGCTGACGTCCTCATCGCCCCCTCGGGCAAAGACGGCATCTTCCTGCAGGTGCCGGGCGTTGGTCAGGAAAAGCTGAAGGAGATCCAGAACACTCTTGAAAAAGTGGCCGAACTCTCTTTCTCCATTCTCCATCCGCAAAGCCAGTTCCTCGCACAGCAGGTTGCGGACGGGGGCCAGGTCATCCCGGGTTATGTCGCCCTCCCCTATGCCGAGGAGAAGGACAAGGAAGGCAAGACACTTCCCAGGCGATATGGTCTCGTGAAAATCAAGCGGGACATGGAGGGCGCAAACGTAGCAAGCGCCGGTTATTTTTATGGGGAGAAAGGCGACTCGATCAGTGTCTCCTTTACGGGAGACGGCGCCAAGATCATGGGGCCGCTCACCAATGAAAACCAGGGCCAACCCCTGGCGATCATCCTTGATGATGTCATTCTTTCATCTCCCGTGATTCAGGAGCCTTTCTCCGACGGCTGCTCCATCACCGGTAGTTTCACGCAGGCTGAGGCCCTCGCCCTCGCCTCCTCACTTGAGAACCCTCTGGGCAACCCCATTGAGATCGAACTATCGAACTACATCTCGCCGACGATGGGAGAATCCGCTGTGCGCCAGGGCATTCTCTCGGGCGTGTGGGGACTGGGAATCGTCCTTATCTTCATGGTAATCTACTACCGTTTCGCCGGACTCGTCGCGTTGATCGGCCTTGGCTCGTGCCTCGCCATTATCTTCGGAACGATGGCGCTCTTCCAGTTCACCCTCACCCTGCCGGGTATCGCGGGAATTATTCTCACCATCGGTATGGCCGTCGATGCGAACGTTCTCATCTACGAGCGGCTTCGCGAGGAAATGGCTGCCGGCAAGACCCTAAAGGCTGCCATCGAGACCGCCTACGAACGCGCCTTCTCGGCGATCATGGATTCGAACCTCACCTCCCTTTTCACCGCCATTATTCTCTATTACGTGGCCGATGGAACCGTGAAAGGCTTCGCCGTGACTCTCGTCATCGGGATTTTCGCGACCCTCTTTGCCGCCCTCATCGTCACGCGGGTCTGCTTCAGCTGGGTCATGGACGCTAAGTTCTTCACGAAGCTCACCTTCTTGAATTTCATTCCGAAGCGGCAGTTCGACTTCCTTGGCCAGGGACGCCCCTGGATCATCGGATCTCTCATCCTCGTGGGCCTGTCCATCATCGCTGTCGGCATCATCGATCCGCGCGGCGTCGAACTCAAAGGAGGCGATTCCCTCACGATCCGCACGGAGGATAAATCAGTGACCACTGATCGCATTATCGAAACCCTCGCGAAGCTGGATCTCGGGGCCGAGCCCATTGTGCAGAAACAGCGCGCGGTGGGTGACGACGGCGAGTTCTTCCTGGTTCGGGCTCCCGACAACACTGCCGCGAAGATTCAGGAACAGCTTGAGAAAGACCTCGGCATCCACCTCGACGACACCACGGTAAGCTCCGTCGGATCCGCCGTCGGAAAATCCATGCTCTGGACCTCCGCCCTCGCCCTCGTCCTCGGCATGATCGCAATCCTCCTCTACGTCACCCTGCGTTACGAGTTCGCCTTCGCCCTCGGAGCCCTTGTCGCCCTCGTCCACGACGTCATTGTTGCCCTCGGCGTCGCGACGCTCCTCGGGCAGGAACTGAATCTCATCGTCATCGGCGCTCTTCTTACCATCGCCGGCTACTCCATCAACGACACCATCGTCATCTTCGACCGTGTCCGCGAGGGACTCCAGACAAAACGAGGTGAGGTGAAGGACATCATGAACTACTCACTGAACCAGACCCTCGGCCGCACTATCCTGACGAGCGCCACGGTTCTTTTCACCGTTATCGTATTGCTCCTTTTTGGCGGACCCGGCCTGCGCAGCTTCTCCGTGGTCCTGCTCATCGGCATGATTGCCGGGGTTTACTCAACCCTCTTTGTCGCCTCCCCCATCGTGCTCTGGTGGGCAAAGAGATCGGGAACCAACCTCCGTCGCCAGGTGCTCGACACCGAACAGTCGAAAATCGAAGGTGCGGCACCCCAACAGGTCTAATGCCCCGGGGTTCCGGATCACAGGTCTCTTAGTGACGATACCTTTGTCCCGGTCCCAATGAATACCCCCGGCCCTCTCGCCCCCAACTCTTCTTCAGCCACGCGACTCGCGTGGCTGATCGTCGGTCTGCTCTTCCCGGTGGCTCTGCTGAACTACCTGGACCGGCAGATGATCGCGTCAATGAAGGTCTCCGTCATGGGGGAGATCACCGACATCGGCAGTGAGGCGAACTGGGGCCACATGCTGGCCTCATTCAAATGGGTCTACGCCATCTTCAGCCCCATTGGCGGTTACATCGCGGACCGCTTCAGCCGCAAATACACCATCTGTGCGAGTCTTTTCTTCTGGTCTCTCATCACTTACCTGACGGGACACGTTTCGACTTTCCAGGAGCTCTACTGGGCCCGCACCGCGATGGGGATCAGCGAAGCCTTTTACATTCCGGCGGCCCTCGCACTGATCACCGACTTCCATCAGGGATCAACCCGCTCCCGCGCCGTGGGAGTTCACCAGATGGGGATTTATTGTGGTGTCATGTTAGGTGGCTTCGCCGGTTATTCGGCGGAATGGCCTGACTTCGGATGGAGAGGCTCATTCAACGTGACCGGCCTCGTCGGTATCCTCTATGCCCTGCCTCTCCTTTTTCTTTTAAAGGATGCCCCCCGACGCATCCTCGAAGCCAATGAAACCCTGGAGGCAAAGCCCTCGGCATGGGCAGCCGCGCGGGAGCTTTTCACTAATCTCTCTTTCATCCTCCTCGTGCTCTACTTCACCCTCCCCGCTCTCGCCGGCTGGGTGGTTCGTGACTGGATGCCGGCCATCTTGCAGCAGGAATTCAACATCAGCCAGGGCAAAGCCGGAGTCTCCGCCGCACTCTACTGGCAGGGTGCCGCACTCGTTTCCGCCGTACTGGGCGGCTGGCTGGCCGACAAGTGGATGCGCAAAACCCAACGCGGCCGCATTTATGTGAGCGCGATCGGGATGGTCTGTATCATCCCCGCGCTCTTCGGAGTCGGAAACGCTCCGGCCCTTGATTCCTTCGCTCTCGCGATTGCCTCGCTCGTTCTGTTTGGAATTGGCTGGGGATTTTTTGACTGTAACAACATGCCTATTCTGTCCCAGATCACCCGTCCGGAGCTCCGCGCGACCGGCTACGGGGTGATGAATTTTGTCAGCATGATGTGTGGCGGCGGTGCTGACTGGGGATTCGGATTCATGTCCGACCGTGGCGTCCCGCTGAACATGATCTTCGGCGTCTTTGCCGGAGTCTGTGTGATTTCAGTGGCCCTTGTCCTGATGATTCGCCCGCGCGAAAGAGCGGTCTAGCTGAGAGCGATTTAGCCATTAGCATTTTAGCTGTTTAGCTAGGGCAGCCTTCGCCGGCAGGTTCCGGCTAAATCGCAAAACAGCTAACAGCTAATCACTCCCACTCGATACTTGCCGGCGGCTTGGTCGAGATGTCGTAGAGAACCCGGTTGACGCCGGGGACTTCATTGAGGATGCGATTGGAGATCTCTCCGAGCAATTCGTACGGCAGATGCACCCACTCGGCGGTCATGGCATCCTCACTGGTGACGGCGCGAATACTGAGAGCGTATTCGTAGCTTCTTTCATCCCCTTTAACCCCGACCGTTTTGGTCGGGATGAGCGCGGCATAGGCCTGCCAGACCGCGTCATACCAGTGGCGCTCGCGAAGGAGGTCGATATAGATCTTGTCCGCCTTCTGAATGATCTCGATCTTCTCGGGCGTGACCTCACCAGGGCAGCGCACGGCAAGACCGGGACCGGGAAAGGGATGACGTCCAACGACACGCTCGGGCAGACCGAGAACCCGACCGAGTTCACGGACCTCGTCTTTGAAGAGCGAGTCGAGCGGCTCGATGACACGCCCTTCCTTTTTCAACTGCATGATCTGATCAACACGGTTGTGGTGCGTCTTGATCGTCGAGGCAATCGATCCGCTTGTAGCACTCTCGATCACATCGGGATAGAGGGTGCCCTGAGCCAGCAACTCCACATCGGACCCGACCGCATCGAAGAAGACTTCGACAAAAATGCGGCCAATGATGCGCCGCTTTTCCTCGGGATCGGTGACCCCCACAAGAGCAGAGAGAAATCGTTCCGATGCATCGATCGTCTCGATCTCGATCCCGACTTCCGCAAAGATGGCCTGCACTTCGGCTGCCTCGTTGAGACGCAGGAGACCGGTGTCGACAAAAATGTTTCGGGTATCGACCTTCGCTTCGTGGAGGAGAGCGGCAAGAACGGAGGAATCAACACCACCGGAAACGCCGCAGACAACCTTGCGCCCGGCCACCTCCTGCTGTACCCGCGCGATCAACTCATCCTTGAAAGAGGCGATCTTGAATGGAGGAAGGTCTTTGGCGAGGGAGAGGAAATTCTTGAGAATCTGGCTGCCTTCTTTGGTGTGGGAAACCTCGGGGTGAAACTGAATCCCGAAAAAACGCTCGTTCCATTTCAGGGCCACGGGAATCCCGTCCAGATTGCGACCGGTCACCTCACAGCCATCAGGAAGGCGGCTGACGGTATCCGAATGGCTCATCCAGATCTGGGAGTGGCCTTTGAGCCCGTTGAAAATGCTGTCGACCCCGGCCTCAATCATGAGCGTGGCAGGCCCATACTCGCGGGTATTTCCAGGGGCGACCTCTCCCCCGAACTTGCGGTTGAGCAATTGCATGCCGTAGCAAACCCCCAACACCGGAACGCCAAGGGACTTGAGATACTCAAAGTCGATGTCAGGAGCCCCGGGCTCCAGGGTCGAGCGGGGTCCTCCGGAAAGGATGACCGCAGCCGGATTGCCTGTTTCGCGGAGTTCCGAGGGTTGATAGAGGCGCGAAAAATACCCCAGCTCCCGGATACGCCGGACGATCAGCTGGGTGTATTGGGAACCGAAGTCGATAACGGCAATAGGATGGTCCATGAGGCGGGGGCGGCCCGTGGCCGCCGTAAAAGGTAAAGAGTAAAAGGTGAAAAGTAGAAATGGCGACCCGATGCTGTTCCCGAAGGAACCGCGACGCTTGGGTGGAATCAGCTCGCCGGCTGGTAGTTGACGGGCTCTTCGGTGATGGTGATATCGTGGGCGTGGCTTTCTTTCAAACCGCCGCTCGTGATGCGGACAAAGGTGGCGCGCTCCCGAAGTTCCTTGAGGTTTCCGGCACCGACGTAACCCATCCCGCTGCGGAGTCCGCCGAGGAGCTGAAAAACCGTGTCGGCAAGCGGACCGCGATAGGGCACTCTCGCCTCGACGCCTTCGGCGACAAGTTTGCCGGAGGAGTTCTGACCGTAGCGGTCTCCGGATCCTTTGCGCATGGCCTTGAGTGAGCCCATGCCCCGGTATTCCTTCCAGGTCCGGCCCTGGTAATTCACCATTTCGCCGGGACTCTCGCGGCATCCCGCGAGAAGGGAACCGAGCATGACGAGATCCGCTCCGGCCGCCATCGCTTTGACAACGTCTCCCGAATATCGAATCCCGCCGTCCGCAATAAGTGGGATTCCCTTACGCCGACAGACCACCGATACGTTCTGAATGGCACTGAACTGGGGCAAGCCGACTCCGGCAATAATCCGGGTGGTGCAGATCGATCCGGGACCGACCCCGACTTTCACGGCTGAGGCCCCGGCCGAAATCAGATCGGACGCGCCTTCCGGAGTCACGACATTTCCCGCGACCACCGGAATGGAGAATTCGCTCCGCAATTTTTCAATGACCGAGAGCACCCGGTTCGTGTGCCCCGTTGCCGCATCGATAAAGACCGCATCCGCCCCGGCGTCGATAACCCCTTTGGCCCGTTCGAAAAAATCCTCTCCCACCCCGATCGCCGCGCCGACGCGGAGACGACCGTTTTTATCCTTCGCCGAATTGAGGAACATGTCCCTCTTCTCGATATCCTGGGCGGTAATGAGTCCGGCAAGCCGGCCCTGCTTGTCGATGAGAGGCAGCTTCTCGATGCGGTTCTGGTGGAGAATACGCCGGGCCTCGTCCAGGCCTGTTTCCACCGGAGCGGTGATGAGTTTCTCGCGCGGGGTCATCGCCGAGGACACGGGAGCGGAATCGTCCTCAATGTACCAGATGTCACGGCTCGTGATCATTCCCACGAGAATTCCGCTCTTGTCGACGACCGGAAAACCGTTCACCCCTTTCTCCCGCATGATCTCCTGCAAGCGGGCCAGGGAAATGTCGGCGGAGGTGGTAAAGGGATCAACAATGACGGTATTTTCGGAACGTTTCACCTTGGCGACCATGTCAGCCTGATCGCTGATGGGCATATTTCGATGAATTACCCCGATACCGCCTTCCCTTGCCAGAGCAATGGCGAGGCCGTCCTCCGTCACTGTATCCATCGCCGATGAGATAATCGGGATATTCAGCGGAATATCAGCCGTCAAGCGGGTGGAAACGTCTACCTCGGCAGGAAGCACTTCGCTGCGCTGCGGGACTAGAAGAACATCGTCAAAACTGAGACCAAGTGGAAAATCACCCATAGATAATATTTAGGAGGGACTACCGCACGATCAAGCGAAAGTTTTCGGGAAAGCGGGGCTCCGCAGCGATTTTCCTAGTCCAACGCCGTCCATCTCCATTTCCGGGGCAGGAATCAACAGGCACCCGGGGGCGAAGACAAAACCGAAAGAACCCGGCGGCAGGTAAATCGATCTGAGTGGCGACGGCATTCTCACGGTGCCACCCCGCCCGGAGGAGGAGGTCTTCAGGCTGACATCTATGGTACCGGCCTGGCCCTTCAGGGTGGCCCTTTCGGGCGGCCGCGAAAGCGCTATTACGCGAAAATCACATTCGACACTGGGAACGGAACCAGCTTATCGTCGGCAGATCGCTCGGGGACAATTCTGTCGCCGCACACCCACTTACTCCCATTACCCACCCCGGCACGACCCATGGCTGAAACGGCAACCCAACCCCAGGCAGAACTCGGATCTTCCGACAAGGCCGTCATTGAGGAACTTCGCAGCGCCTACGCCGCGATGCGAGAGCAACTCCAGCTCGTCATCGTCGGACAGGACGAAGTGATCGAGCAACTCCTCATCTCCATCTTCTGCCGTTCCCATGCCCTTCTTGTCGGTGTTCCCGGTCTGGCGAAAACCCTCCTGATTTCGACCCTGGCCGATGTGCTTGATTTAAGTTTCAAGCGCATCCAGTTCACTCCCGACCTTATGCCCGCCGACATCACCGGCACCGAGGTTCTCGAGGAGGATATTGGGACAGGAAAACGCATTTTCAAATTCGTGAAGGGCCCCATCTTCGCGAATATGATCCTTGCCGACGAAATCAACCGGACGCCCCCGAAAACGCAGGCAGCCCTCCTTGAGGCGATGCAGGAGCATCATGTCACCATCGGCGAGGAAACCTATCCCCTGCCCGAACCATTCTTTGTTCTTGCGACCCAGAACCCCATCGAGCAGGAGGGCACCTACCCTCTTCCGGAGGCGCAGCTCGACCGATTCATGTTCAACATCCGGGTTAACTACCCGAGCGCCTCCGAGGAGGAAGCCATCATCAAACGGGTCACCGGCACCTACAAGGCCAACATCCAGAAGCAGCTCACCGGAGAATCCGTCCTGAAACTGCAGAATGTGGTCCGTCGTGTCCCCGTCGCCGATCACGTTGTCACCTACGCCGCCCAGATCGCCCGGGCTTCCCGTCCGCGCGAGGCCGAGGCACCCGACTTTGTCCGTGAAATGGTCGCCTGGGGAGCCGGTCCCCGCGCCGGAATCTACCTCATCCTCGCCGCCAAAGCGCGCGCCATTCTCCAGGGCCGCTACCACACCACGACCGCCGATGTTCGCGCCGTCGCTCTGCCCGTGCTGCGCCACCGCGTCCTCACCACCTTCAACGCCGAGGCCGCCGGGATCACCAGCGACGACATCGTGAATCGCTTGATCGAGCATTTCGCCCCGTCCGCCGATCTGGAGATCTGAGCTGTTAGCTTTTAGCTGTTTTGCTCTCTAGCTTTCCGGCCGCCCGCGCCACATGACCGAGACCACCCCTCCCCAGTTCAGCGAAATGCTGCCGCCCGAGATCATCAATGTGATCGGTCGACTTGAATTCCTGGCTCGCTCGGCCAAGGAGGGTAGCATCAACGGACGGCACACGAGCCCTCACAAGGGTTTCTCGGTCGAGTTCGCCGAGCACCGCCAGTATGTCACCGGCGACGATCTGCGGAATCTCGACTGGCGGGTCTACGGCAAGAGCGACCGCTATTACATCAAGCAGTATATTGAGGAGACAAACATGCGGGTCACCCTGCTCGTCGACGCCTCGGGCTCGATGGAGTATGCCGGAGAGACCGCCGCCGGACTGGGGGGAAAAGCGCACCTGACAAAGTTCGAATACGCCCGCTATCTCGCCTCGGCACTGACTTATCTGCTCATTCGCCAGCAGGATGCGGTCGGTCTGGTGACCTTTGACGAGGAGATCCGGACCTACCTTCGCCCCACCGCCAAGCCGAGCCAGGTCAGAACCGTCCTCGAGGCTCTCGCGCAGACGACTCCGGCAAAGGATACCCGCTGTGCCGCAACCTTTCACGAGATCGCGGAGCGCATTCCCTCGCGCGGACTCGTCATCATTATCAGCGATCTTTTCGACGATGCCGAGGCGATCAAAAATGCCCTGCATCACTTCCGCTACAAACATCACGAACTGGTCGTTTTTCACCTCATGGCCGAGGAGGAACTGACCTTCCCCTTCGACAAGTTCGACGAATTCCGCTGCCTCGAAGTCGAGGGGCGCCGTCTCAATATCGACCCCGCGACGATACGGGCCTCCTACCTCGACCGGGTCCAGTCCCATCTTAAATCCATCGAACTCACCTGTGGCCAGATGCAGGCCGACTACGTCCCGGTGAATACAAAAACGCCGGTACCGGAGGCACTCTTCAGCTATTTCTCGCAACGAAAGTAGGGATTGAAGAGTTGAGGCATTGAGGCGTTCCGGTACGTGCCCTCAAAACCTCAATGCCTCAAAACCTCCACCCCTCTAGATGCTTTTCCTCAACTCCATCCTCCTTCTCGGCGCCCTTGGAATCTCGATTCCCATCGTGATCCATTTGCTGAACCGTCGTTCGAGCCGGGTGGTGGAATGGGGAGCGATGAACTTTCTTCTCGAGTCGCTCGCGATCCGGAACCGGCGCATCCAGTTGGAGGAAGTGCTCCTGATGGTCTCGCGCTGCCTCCTCGTCGGCCTCCTCGCCCTCGCTCTGGCGCGACCCTTTATTCCACCGGGTTCGACGATTCCCTGGCTCTTGATTCTCCCCCTTTTGCTTCTTGCTGTCGTTGGTATCGGTGTCTCCGTCGTCCTCCATGACGAACCCAAATGGCGATGGCGCATCGCCGCGATCTCGGCCTTTCTTCTTCTTTTTTGCATCGCCATGATCGTTTTTGAGAAGTATCTCAATCTCTCCCGCTTCGCCCCCGGGGCCCGACAGGACATCGCCCTCATCATCGACGGATCGACCTCGATGGGAATCACGGTCGACGGCACAACCAATTTCGAGCGCGCCATCGAGGAGGCACGCACCCTCATCAAACGGGCACCGCGCGGCCATGCCTTCAGCCTCATTCTCGGCGGCCCCTCACCGGGAGGTCGCGTCCTTGATCCCACGACCGACCGGGCCGCGCTCGAAGCCGCCCTCGATGATATGGCTCCGCTCGATGGAGCGATGACAACCTACCAGGCCTTCACCCTCGCCTCCCTCAGCCTTGCCCGGGGCGACAATCCCGCAAAGCAGATCGTCATCCTGACCGATGAACAAAACGTCGGATGGGAGATCGGCCAGAGCGGCCGGTGGAATTTCCTGCGCGACGCCTTCCGCAATCTGCCCTCCGAACCGCAGATCATGATTCGGAAGATGCCGCTTCCCGACTTCATCCGCAACCTCGCGGTGACCGAGATACGTCTCTCCCGTGAGATTGTCGGGGTGGATCGTCCCGTCAACATCACCGCAACGGTGGCGAACACGGGGAATGAAGCTGTCAGCCCCGGACCTCTCCTCCTCAAGGTCGATGACGGTCGCGAATACCGTGATTCCTCAGTAGGACAGCTCCGTCCCGGCGAGGAGCAGGTCATCACCTTTACTCACCAGTTCTCCGAGGCCGGTGCCCACTCGCTCTCCCTCACCCTGGAAGTCGAAGACGATATTGCCTCGGACAACCACGGCGTTTCCGCAGTCAATGTCGCGAGCGAGCTCAAGGTCCTCATCGTCGACGGGCGCCACTCGGGCCGGACCTTTGATCGCGCCTCCACCTTTGCCGCAGTCGCTCTCGCCCCGTCCGCCCTCACCCTCGATCCTACCCTCCAGGCAAATACACCGAGTGTCAGTGATGAGGAAGCCGACGACTTCAACATGAACTATGATCCGACGCTGGATCCGATCCGGTTCCTCGTCGAGCCGCAGGTGATATCACTTCCTGACATAACCACGCTTTCCGACTTCGACGAATTCGATACCATCATTCTTGCCGATGTTCCGAGACTGGCCGCCCCGGTCGCCGCGCTGCTTGCCGACTATGTCGCCGACGGCGGAGGGCTCCTCGTCGCCGCCGGCCAGAAGTCGCAGCCCGATTTCTTCAACACCTGGAAAGCGGAGAACGATCTCCCCCTGCTTCCCGCGATGCTCGGTGAGGTCTCCTTTGCTCCCGCCGATCAGGCCTTTTCCCCCTCGGCCCAGACGCTCACCCACCCTGCCCTGGAGAAAATCGCCGACACCGCCAAGAGCGATTTCGCCGGGACGGTGATCACGAACTTCCGTCCCCAGAGTGTCCCCGAAGCGCTGTCCAAAGAAACCTCGGTCGGAGCCCGGCTCAACAACGGCGAGATTCTTTTGACTTCACGGAAGGTTGGGAAAGGACGCGTCCTCCTCCTCGGAATTCCCCTCGATCTAAGCTCGGGCAATCTCGTCACGAGACAGGCCTTCCTCCCGTTCATTCACGAGATCGTCTACCACCTCGCCGACCCAGCTTCCTATCAGCTCAATCTCGATCCCGGATGGGAGGTCAATATCGGGCTCACCGGAAAGCGCGGACGGGCGATCGGTGAAGGCCTCATCGGTCGTTACTTCGCCAGTCACAACGCAACCGAACCCATCTATACCCGACAGGACGAAGCGATCAATTTCAACTGGCTGACCGGGAGCCCGGTTCAGGGACTTTCTGCGGATAATTTCCGTGTCGAATGGACGGGAATGATCCAACTCCCCGACCCGAGGAAACTAAACTTCAAGGTCGAGGTCGATGACTTCTTCGAGTTCTGGATCGACGGAAAATCGGTCGCCCAGTTCAACAGTCCGGGTGGCGACCGGCGTCTCTCGGGCAAGTTCGAGGCAAATCGCTGGTATGACTTCAAGGCCGTTTATCGCGAAAATTCCGGTGAGGCAAAAGCGCTGCTTCGCTGGGAGGGAGATGGCATTCCCGCCGGAGTGATCCCTTCGTCACGTTTCCGCAGTTTCTCGGGTGGGGCCGGAGAAAAGACCGGACGTGAGACCGGCATCACCACTTTTGCCGTGAGCGGTCCGAACGACAGACCCCGCACCGCTCAACTCACCTCGGCGGATGGGGGTTCCGTGCTGAAACTGCAGGGCGATATCTCCTCGGGGCTCTATCATCTCAAGGTTCCGGATGACCAGGCCCCCTTCTTTTCCACCTTCCTGCGGAAGGACAGCCGCGAGATTCCCTTCACCGTCAAACGTGACCCCGCCGAGAGCCGTCTCGTGCGCCTCAGCGCGGCCGACTATGCCTTCCTCTCCAATTTCGTCACCCTTTCCCAGCCGCAGACGCTCGAGGAACTGATCGGATTCCTGAACGGGAATCAGTTCGGACAGGAGCTCTGGAAATACCTCGCTCTAGGTGCCTTCTTTTTTCTCCTTGTCGAAATCGCCCTCTCCCGCTGGATCGCCCGAAGCCGTCGCATGGGTGAGGAGATCCGAATTCATTTTGAAGCCAAGGATGCCCCGACCAGTTCCTTCCGCGAGGAACTGGCCCGTTTTGGAAAAGCCTGACCTGCCTGACAAAGCCATTTAGCCCTTAGCCTTTTTGCTGTTTAGCTCAAGAACCCCGTGAACGCCGAAGATTTCAGCCGCACCGATCTGATCGAGTCCCTCAGTCCTCTCCTCGCGCTGGGGGGACTGATTCTCTGTGCGATGCTCTGGCTCGGGAGTGTGATCCTGCGCAGCCGCGTTCCTCGATGGAAGATGGCGGCATCGGTCTTCGGATTCCTCATCGCGGCGGCGGCATGCTGGTTTGCCTTTCAATTACTCGGAGCCGCCTTCTCTCTCGCGACCTCATGGTCCCTCCCGGCCATCGCCATCATCGGGGCACTCGCTGCCGAAGCGATTGTCTGGATCTACCAGTTCGAACGAACCCTCGTCACAAAAAAGCGGGGACGGACCCTCCTCGCCCTGCGCCTCGGGGCACTCGTGATTCTACTCCTCATTCTTGTCCAGCCGGTTCGCTCCTTTATTGAAGAGCGTGAGATTTCCCGGGAGATCGCCATTCTCATCGATGACTCCGATTCGATGCGCCTTTCCGACAAGCGCCTCACGGCCTCTCAGAAGCTCGATCGGGCGGCCCTGATCTCCGTGCCGTCGCTTGAAAAAAGACCGGCGCTCCAGCATATCGGGCAGCTGGCCAAGCGGATCGACGACTCTCTCGCCACCGAGCTCAACGCCCTGCGCTCCGCCCCCAATCCGATCTCGGGCCTGGAGAACCGGGCCGCCCAATTGCCTGAATTGTTGAAATCAATCGAGTCGGAACGGGTCGCCCTGGTGACGGCCCTCAACGCAGCGATGGCCACCCCGCTTCCCGGGGAGGTGAAGACAAAGCTGGACGACTACCTCAAACGCAGCCGTGACGGACTGGGCCGTATTCTTCCCCTCGCCACAAAGGCGGTCGAAGGAGGCAAGGCGGAGGATCTCATCAAACAACTCGATGTCGCCCGCAGTGAACTCGGTGGCATTCTCGAAACGGTCTTCTCGACGGCCGGAAAGTCGGATGATGCCTTCTATCAGAATCTCGACGAACCCACCCGAAAACTCATCGACACGGCTGCCGCAGCTCCCCGCAGCGAACTCGCCCGTCAGGTCCTCACCGCACCGCTGGAATTACCGGACCCCACGACCAAAGAGGGTCAAGTCACCCGCACCACCCTCCTGGATCAGCTCCGCGACCGCTACAATCTTCGTTACTACCACTTCGCCCGCGATGTCACCCAGATCGCCGATCCGCTCGCGCCTGAAGAGGGAGGAGAATCAGTCAACATCGGCAACAAACCGGAGAACGCCCAGACCGACATGACCGAGGCTCTCGAACATGTCCTCGACAATACCTCACCTGAATCGCTCGCCGGAGTCCTCCTTCTCAGCGATGGCCGTCACAACGGAGCCGGACTCCCCGAAGACAGCCTGCGCCAGCTGGCGGTTCGCAATACTCCCCTCTCCGCCGTCCCTCTCGGAGCCGATCTCGGCCCGGTCGATATCTCCCTGCTCTCACTCAACGCGCCCGAGTCCATTTACCTCGATGACCGGGTCATTGTTAAGGCGACCGCAAAGCTCGACGGATTCCTCGGGGAAAAAGTGGAAGCGGAATTGCTCTCCGGGGAAACGGTGATCGATACCGTTTCCATCGATGTCACCGATGTGAGTTTCCGGACCGAGGTAAACTTTGTCCACAAGCCGGAGGCCAAGGGCATTCAGGATTATCAGGTGCGCCTCAAACCCGACCCGCGCGAGATTTTCAAAGAGAACAATGTCTGGGATTTCAAGGTCGCGGTGACCGATGATCGTACTAACGTGCTCCTCATCGACGGCTATCCGAGATGGGAGTTCCGCTATCTGAGGAACCTCTTCTACGGTCGTGACAAGTCGGTGCATCTGCAGTTCGTCCTCCTTAATCCGGATGAGATCCATCGCGGTCCCGCCCCGGTCACGATCGCCGCCAGCGCCTCCCGTCCCTTTGGCGAGGCAGAGGCAACCGCACTTCCGGTCACTTCAGCCGAGTGGCAGCGATTTGATGTGATTATTCTCGGGGACATCGATCCCGCAGCCCTCTCGAGCCGCGACTGGCTCGCCATTCGCGAAGCGGTCACCCTGCGCGGGGCCATGCTAGTCTGTGTCGCTGGCCCCCGCTACATGCCGCATGGTCACAACAGCACGGTACTGCAGGATCTTCTTCCCATCACCTATACGCCGGGGACTGCCGCGAAGTTCGACACCCCGGAAAGCGCCTTCAATATTCAACTGACCGGAGCCGGGAAGGATCATCCCGTCACCTCCCAGTCGACGAGCCGTGCCTTGAACGAGGAACTCTGGGCAGGGTTCCCTCCGATGCGCTGGCGTCACTCGGGATCAACGTTGAAGGAAACCGCGGAGGTCCTCGCCTACGCTCAACCGGTCGGCACTCCCGGCATTTCCTCCGCCCTGAACCCTGACGGATCACCGGGTTCGGTCGAGGCGGCGATCGAGCAACTGGCGAACCAGAAAAATGTCGAGTCCGAAAATGCCGTCATTTCCACGATCCGCTCGGGACTGGGCAAAGTTCTCATGCTGCACTTCGACCAGACCTGGCGTTTCCGCTATGGAGTGGGAGACACCTACCATCATCGCTTCTGGGGTCAGGTGACGCGATGGGGAGCCGGGCCGAATCTCCGTGCGGGCAATGATTTTGTCCGTCTGGGAACGGACCGTCTTAGCTACACCCCGGACGATCCCATCGAAGTGACGGCCAAGGTCCTCGACACGGATCGGCGTCCGGTCACGAATGCCGGGGTCGACGTGGAAGTGTGGAAAGACGGCGAACGCCTCCGCAAACAGCGTCTTAGCTACCGTTCCGATTCCTCCGGCATCTACGAAACCAGCCTCACCGGAATCAGCGGAGAAGGCGAATATGAACTCAAACTCGTAGGGGACGAAGTGGAGGACTCCATCGCCGCCCTTCCCGATGGTCCCCGCGAGATTTCAACCGAGCTGCTCGTCGTGACGACACGCAACCCCGTCGAACTCGCCGAACTGACCGCCGACCGCGATTTTCTCAATCGCGCCACCACGGTGACCGGAGGACGCCTCGCGGAACTGAATGATCTCGCCTCGCTGACGACTTCCTTCGGTGCGCCGAAGGAAACCCTCAAGGAAAGACGCAACGTCACCCTGTGGGATAAATGGCCGCTCCTCTTCGCTTTTTTTGGATTGCTCACCACTGAGTGGGTGCTTCGGAGGAGAAGCGGGTTGGTATGATGAACGTCATGAAATTTTTAACACAGATGAACACAGATTTACACGGATGAACACAGATGGAGATCCAAGGCAAACGCTACTCCTTCTCATCTGTGAAAATCTGTGTTCATCCGTGTAAATCCGTGTTCCAAAAAATCTTTATACAATGAGCACTTTAGAAGCCGCCCTCGGACAACTTCCCAAACCCATCCTCGACAAACTCCAGTCGATGATAGGAAGGGTTCGGCGACTTCTCTTTATACGGGGACTGTTCGCCACCCTCGCGGTAGCCCTGGTCTCACTTCTCGCGATCATGGCAATCGACGCGGCGGTGACCCTTTTTTCCACGACGGCCCGCTGGATCCTCAGTCTCGCCGGTCTTTTCACGACCCTCGCAGCCGCCTGGTGGTTCCTCGTTCGTCCCCTTTCCCGCCGCTTCACCCTGACGAAAATGGCGCGCATTCTCGAAGTGCGTCATCCGGAATTGCAGGAGCGTATTTCCACCGCTGTGGAGTTGCTCGCGAGCAATGACCCGGATTCAATTCGCGGTTCGCAGGAACTGATTGCCGCAGTCGTCGACTCCGCCGTGATCGATGTTGCCTCGGTTGATCCGAGGACGGAGTTCAAGCAGGGGCGCTCGAAGAAATTCATCCTCGCGGCGGGAGTCAGTGGAGCGATCATTCTGCTGCTCCTCGCGATCTGGCCGGCGCGTTCCTGGACCCTCCTCGCGCGGGCCATGGCACCTTTCCTCGACATCGGAAACGCCTATGCCGATACACTGTTGGTCGATCCCGGCAGTGTCCGGGTGGCGAAGGGCGAACCGGTCACGATTCAGGTCTCGGTAAAACACAAACGACTGAAGCGTGCCGAAGTCCGCCGTCAGCTTCCTGATGGTTCCGAATCCGTCGAACGCATGGCGCTCATCTCGGAAGAACCTGACGGGACAAAACGTTTTTCGCTGACCTTCCCTTCGGTCGCGGAGGATTTTGACTACCGGGTGCGTGCCGGGGCCGCGCTGAGCGAGTATTTTGATGTGACCACGGTCGAGCCACCGTCTGTCGCCAGTCTCACCGTCGGATACAACTTTCCCGACTACACCCGGATGCCCGACGTGGAATCAAAGACTGAAACCGGAGAGATCCGGGCCGTCGCGCATACGAAGGTCAGCATCACCGCCGAACTCAACCGCCCCGTCTGGACGGCCAAAATGATGTTGAATGAAAGTGCCGAGGTCGCCGATCCGGTCGTGGAGGGAAACAAGGTCACCTGGTCGCTCGATCTCAAATCAGGGATGAACGGGAACTGGCATCTCGAACTGGCCGACGAGGAGGGTTTCAACAACCAGCCGGTCTCCTACCCCCTCGAGGTTCTTCCTGACAAAGCACCCACTGTCCGGATCACCCAGCCGGTGCAGCGCGATATCCGCCTGAAGCCGACCGAGCGGCTCCCCATCGATCTTGAGGTGATCGAGGACTTTGGCATCGGCGACGTCGTCCTTCTCGTCACCCCGGATGGAGCCGCCGCTCCGACAGAAGTGACACAACCGGCTCCGGAAGCGCCCACCCGCCCCGGAAGCTACGCTGCCCGGGCCGTCCTCGATATTCCCTCACTCAACCTGACCCCGGAGCAGCAGCGCCTCGCCGTTCAGGTCCGGGTGCGCGACAATAGACCGACCGACTACGACGGACCCGGCACGGGAATGAGTGAGGTTATTTTTGTCACCCTCGATCAGAACGCCAAGTCCATCGCCGACCAGGCGATCGAGGCACAGCGAAAGGAAATCGAGGAACAGATCCGGGAGGCAAAAAGGGAACTCGAGCGGGCCCGGGACGACATGCGTCGGGCCGAGCAGGATCTGAGCCGCACCGAGGAAATCGACGAGAAGGCGACTGAGCGCCTTCAGGAGTTTACCGCCCACAATGAAGCCGCGCGCGAAAAGCTTGAGGAAGTGGCCGCCACTCTCAACACCCCGCTTTTTAAAGAGCAGTCTGCCAGGGCGGAAAAGATCGCCAATGAAACTCTCGCCGCGGCCCAGGACAAGGCCGACATGATTCCCGCGACAGACGCCAAACCGGAACGCGTCGCCGGTGCAAAAGCCTCCCGCGAAAAAGTGGAAGAGTCGATCCGTGATCTCGACGGTCTCGCCAAATCAATGCGGGAGGCCCAGAAAGATTATGAGGCTATCTCAAAACTCAACGAACTCGCAAACCGTCAGCAGGAGCTGGCGATGAAGGCGGAGAATTGGGCCGAAAAATCGAAGCAGGACGCAGCGGCCTTGGCCCAAAATGCCGCCAACGAGGAGGCAAGGAAGCAGTTTGAACAGCAGCAGCAGCGCGAGGCGGAACAGTTCCGCAACGAGCAGAACCAGGTCGAGCAGAAACTCGGTGAAATGCTGAAGGAAAACGCCGCCGCCCTCTCCGAGGTGCTCGAACAACAGCGGATGGAAACGGATGCCCTCGCCGAACAGGCGCAGGCCCTATCAAAACAACAAGAATCACTCAAGGACGCGAGCAAAGAGGCGACGGAGAAAAACGCCGACCAGCAGGAGGCCCTTCGTGAGGCTCTTTTAGAGCAACTCAAAGCCCAGCAGACCAAGGTCGCCGAGGAAACCAAAGAAGCACTTCAATCAGGCTCTGAAAAATCGAAACCCGAGGCCTCCGAAGAGGCGACCCAAAATGAAGCGACTCCTGCTCCGGCGGAATCTCTCGCCAAGGCCGCGGAGGAGGCGGCCCAGGCGGCCGAAGAGCTGAGTGAGGAAAATCTCGATAACGCAAAGCAGTCGGCCACTGAAGCCGGGGAATCTCTCGCCAAGGCGGCCGAACAGGAGAACGCCAAGGCCGCCGGAGAAGAGAATTCCAACCCTCCTTCCACCCCGGAGGAGAAGGCCGGGGCCGCGAAGGAAAAAGGCCTCGATCTACCGCTCCCTGCCGCCATTCTCTCTGATCTTGCCTTGAGACAGGAAACCATCGCCAAACAAATCGAGGCGGTCAGTGAAGGCAAACTCCAGGAGGCCCTCGGTATGATGGAGTCGCAGCTCAACGCCGAAGCCAAGGCCCTTGAAACGCAGGCGAAAGGCCTCGAGCAATCTCTTCAGAATCTCCAGCAGAACCAGGCGAGAGCCAACGCCGACCAGGCTGAACGAGCCCTCGGTGAAGGTGCCCGGGAAGCATCGGACTCGGCCAACCAACTCGCCCGTGCCCAGGAGCAGCAGGCGGCCGCGCAGGCGAAGGGAGAGGTCAACGAGGGCCAGTTGTCCCCTCAGGCAAAATCCGCCATGCAACAGGGGCAGAACGACCAACAGCAATCCGCACGGGCACTTGCCCAGGCGGCGCAGGCCTTCGCCCAATCGTCCAAGGCGATCGGACAGACTCTGGAGGGACTGGATCCCTCCGAAAAGGATGAACGCATCACTAAAAGCGAAGAGCTCGCCGAGGGCTTTGATGATGTCGCGAAATCGACGCAGTCGAAGAGCGCCGGGGAAGCGGCAAGCCAGTCCCAGCAGGCCGCCGATTCGCTTCAGCAACTGGCGCAATCCGCGATGCAGAAGATGGGCGGCTCACCCCAGGGCAAACCGGGAGATCCCAAGGGTCCGACTCCGCCACAGTCCGATCAGGAACTGGCAGGAGACCCCGAGTCCGCTGATCTCAACGAAACCGGAAAGAAGACGGGAGACGCAAATGGCAGCGGGATTCCACCGGAACTTCAGAACCTCGGAATCAGTGCAGCCGATTGGGCCCGGTTCAAAGGCGCCCTTGTGGGGGGCAATGCCACCGCCATTGAGACCGAACTTCCCGCCGAATACCGGGAACTCGTCGGGCGCTATTTTCAAGTCATCGCGAAAGAAGCGGGCAAAGGAAAATGAGAAAACTCCACATCATGAACCGGCCCCTCTTCTTCCTGCTTTTGGTGAGTGTGTTGCCCTCTTTCGCGCGGGCACAGGCTCCGGCCAATCCGGCGAACTCGGTCTTTGAGAAACACCAGGCGGCGATCGAATCGGCAGTGGACAAAGCCCTCCGCTATCTCGCCTCGAATCAATCCGAGGACGGCACCTTTAACGATTCCTACGGGCGCTCGGTCGGAGTCGTCTCTCTCGTGGGCATGTCGTATCTCTCCGCCGGTTACACTCCGGGCTACGGAGAATACTCCGCGAACCTCGATCGTTGTATCCGCTATGTGCTCGACAGTCAGCGCAGCAACGGTCTCCTCGACAAGGGTGACTCCGGGCACGGCCTGATGTATGCGCACTCCATCGCGACCCTCTTTCTTTCCGAGTGCAGCGGCATGGTTGACGCCGAAACGCAGGAGCGACTCAGCCCCATCCTCGCGAGGGCAACCAAGCTGCTTCTCGAAGCTCAGGCAGTCCCGAAAAATGAAAGTCATGAGGGCGGCTGGCGCTACAAACCCGACTCCCGCGATTCCGACCTCTCCTGCAGCGGATGGGCACTGATGGCACTGCGCTCGGCGAAACTCAACGGTGCCCCCATCCCCGATGCGGCCATCGAAAAGGCGGTCGCGTATGTCCTTAAAAATCACGACAGGGAGGAAGGCCGTTTCGGCTACACCGATCCCTGGGGTCACTCCGAGACCCTGACCGGATGCGGGCTTCTCTGCCTCGAACTGAGCGGCTATCACGGCTATGAATCGACCTCCCGGTCCGGAGATTATATCCTGAAACACCGCCAGCACATCATCAACAACGCCCACGAGTACTACGCCAATTACTACAACGCCCAGGGCATGTTCCAGCTGGGCGGGCGCTTCTGGGCCCAGTATGCCGACTGGATGTATAATGAGTACATCCCGAAACAGCAGTCGAACGGATCCTGGTCAAACGGGAGAAACGGCGGCACCTACGGAACCTCAATGATGGTGCTTTCGTTCACCGTCCCCTATCGACAACTTCCTATCTATCAGCGGGATGAAACGGTCGATGAAGTGCCGTGAGAGAGTTTTGAGGCGTCAGCGTGTGGAATGCCCTGACTCACTTTCATGTGATGATCCCGGCGCATTAATCAGGTGAAAAGCCGGTGCAAGAAGCTCAATGATCTTGACGGTGGATTGGTCAGGATGGAACCTCAACCCTGCTGACTCCGCGATGGCAGCGATGCCTGAGGCCAGCAAGCTCTTGCCATGAAACGGCTCATTCTCTTTATTTCCACGCTTTCGATTGTTCCGCTTACCGCTTCGGATCGGGTAATCGGTGACGAAGTTCGCACCACCAGCCCGAAGGGCGTCCCCGAGCGCTGCGTCCGGCTCGCGAGGATGCCCGGTGCCACCTATCGCAAGGACGATTCAAAGGACGAACAGGCCTACACCTCAATCAACTTTTACGACCCGTCTGTCGCCCTCTCTCCGAAGACCTGGAGCACCAGTCCGGGCATGGTGGTCTACGACATTTCCGAGGGCCTCTTTGCCGGAGCCCCCGATAGATTCGAAAAGGAAGCCAGCCAGAAGGGAAAAGGGGCCGGCGAATTTGCCAAAGACGATCTCGCGCTCTTCAAGTGTACGATGAACCGGGAGGGAACCAGTGCCACGTTCTCGACATCCTCCCTTCTCTACTATCACTTCTCCCGGTATTTTGACATGGAGGTGCGGGTTCCGGTGGCGGTCTGGCGCAGCATGGACAAGGACCTTTATCTCTCCCGTGTTGCGCGGTCGGGACTGGAAATATCGGGACGGAATCCGGCGGCCAAAATGAACCATGAGGCCTGGCGTGTGCTCGTCGAAGCAGTAGAAAATCCGGGGACTTACACCCCGACGAACGATCTCTTTACCACCGATCGGAGCGCGATCCACGGGGTGATGTTGTCGAACCGCGGCGAGCGCTATGGTCCCGAAGTAAACGGCACCCGCCAGTCCGGCTGGGGTGCGGGTCAGAACCGGGACTTCCAGGAAACCCCTCCCTTCCTCGCCCTGCGCAGCGGAGCCCCCCTGAAGGAGGCCATTGCCGAGGGACTCGGAAAAGGCCAACAGGATTCACAGATCAGCAATGAAGCAGCTGAGTCGATATCGCCCAGACAAATGGCCTACTGGATGCGGGAGATCTCCGAGATCGTCCTTCTCGATTTCATTTTCAGTCAGCAGGACCGCGTGGGAAACATTGATTTCGCGCCCTACCATTACTGGGTCGAAGCAGGAGAAGTGAAACGGAAAAGAGCGAAGGAGAGCGAAACGGTCGAGGGTGAAGTGCCGAAGGACGCGATAATCCTGAAGCGAACGATGTTGAATGACAACGACGCGGGCGGAAAAGTGCAATTCGCGAACTTCGCCAAATCCACCGGGATGCTCGAAAAACTCCGGCACTTTCATGCCGGGACCTACCGGCAGTTGATGGCTCTCGATGCGGACTTCCGGTCGCAGGGTCTTCTCCATCACTACCTCTCTTCCACCTTCGGTCTGGAGGATGCCGAGGTGAGGCAGATCGTCAAAAACACCTCACTTGCCGCCGGGATCCTGCGGGAAAGCCGGCTTTGGGGCGATCTCAGGTTCGATCTCGATCCCGAACGATTTTTTCTCGAAGGAGAGGTCGAGGAAGAAGTGATCCCTTTCAATGAGGCCGAGGAGTGGGAACTGCTCTTTCGCGCGGCCGAAGAGTCGCCGGGAGTGAAGGAGGAGTTGCAGAAGCAACCGTGACCTGAGACTGACTAACTTTTCGGTTAGTTCGCAGCGATCCTTGACCTTCGATCAAACTGATCGGCCAATCCTGACACACGCGATCTGCCGTGAGATGTAGGGAAGGCCGCGACAGGAAATATCCAGAAACTCAGGCTCCGATCGCGTGCTTGATTGTAGGTTCGAAGCCGTTAGGGTGAGATTTGTTTAAGCTCTGAAATTCCCTCCTCCAATCCGTATTTGATTAAGAACGCACAGTCCACCTCGTCCAAACTCTTCTCATCGTCTCGACTCGTCTTCGCTCTCCCTGCCTTCGCGGCCGGGAGACCAATGGGTCGCCGGGTCGGATTTATTCTGGCGGGAGCGTTGCTTGGATGGTGTCATTTCGCAGGTGCGGCCAACGACCTGTATTGGGACACCAATGGCACGACCGCTGGATCCGGGGCGGCTACGGGAACCTGGGGCACGAACAATTTCTGGAACACGGATGTGGATGGGATTGCCAACGCCTTCCAGATCTCGACCGCCGCGATCAATGATCTTCACTTTCAGGCCGGAACGAATGGAACCGCAGGAACCATCAATGTCAGTGGCAACCAGCTTGCGGGCGGTCTTTATTTCGAGGAAACTGCCCTCACTCTCAGCAGTGGCACCATCACGCTGAGCGATGGGGCCATTATCAACAACTCAGCGGGTCCTTCCATTATTCCCCGCATTTCCTCGGCCCTGGCGACCTCCGGCACAGTAACTTTAACCGGCACCCGCATCTGGATGGACAACGCTTCTTTCGCGGGAGGGGGCACTCTTGAGGTCAGTACCACGAATGCCACTTTGCTTGAAAATGGCGGTGCGCTCAACGGACTTTCAGTCATCAACCTTAACAGCGGAGGACTGGACATCCGAATCGGAGAAAATGGCTACAATTACGGCACCGGAACCATCCTGAATTTTGTCAATTCGAGCAGTCTCACGACAAACCTGACACCGGATGTCAATTGGAAGGGCGATATCACCGTTGCCAGTGCAAAGACAGCAAACCTCTCCGCCTTCAACGGAGCCAGCACCCTCTTTATCGACGGAGACATCTCCGGCGCAGGCAATGTCACGATCGGCGGTTCCGGCGTCACGGTTCTAACGGGCACCAACACCTATGCGGGAACCACGACCGTCAGCGGATTTACTCTCCGCATCAGCGGCGGCGCGGCCATTGCCGACAGCGGACTGGTAAGCATGAGTATGGGTGGCGCGGCAAATACCTTTGATGTCCAGACAAGCGAGACCATCGGTGCCCTCGGCGGTGGCACGGTCACATTCAGTGTCGTAAACATTGCCGCCGGTCAAACGCTCACCTTGACAAATGGAACCCAGACTTATAGCGGCACCTTCAATGGAACCGGAAGACTCACCATCGCGGGCGCTTCACAGACTCTGGCATCCGCGGTGACGCTCACCGACCTGAGAGTGGAAAGCGGATCGCTCACCCTAAACGGAGCCAATACCATCACCAACGGCCTGGTCATGACAGGCGGAACGGTCCAGCTCCGCGATGCGGGATCAGCAGGGACAGGAACCATTCAGGCATCCGGAGGCACTCTCCAGGTGGCAACCGCTCGAGGCACTACCTTATCCCTTCCAAACGCCATCACCGTCTCGACAGGAAGCAGGGTTATTCTTTCCCCGCAAACGAACGGAGGAGTCGCCGGAACCGCGACGGTGAATTTCGGCGGCACGATGACGATCAACTCCGGTGGCGTTCTGCAGTTGGGAACCCCGGGTGCCAACGCGGCCTACGGAACTGATAACGGAGCGGTGGTGTTCGGTCTCAATGCCGTGAGCGGGACCAAATTTCAACTCAATGGCAACTCCTTCACCCTTTCCGGACTGAGCACGAATGGGGTCACTCCGGGGGAACCGGTCGTCGAAAACGGCGCGGCTTCCAATATCACCCTCACCGTGGCCCTGCCCGCCAGCGGAACGAACACCTATGCCGGCACGATTCGCAATGGCGGAACCGGATCGCTCGCCCTGACAGTGAATGGAGGGTCGGGATCGGCTCTGACGCTCGCTGGCGCCAACACCCACACCGGGGCCACCACTATCAGCGGAGGCAGTCTGATTCTCGCCCATCAGCGCGCTCTGCAAAACAGCACGGTGACCACTGGTGGTACTGGTATCATCTTTGATACCTCAGTGTTGGCCCATGCCTTCACCTTCGGCGGGTTAAGTGGTTCGACCGATTTGGCCTTGGTGGACAACGCCACCAACGCCGTGACGCTTACCATTGGCAACAATGGCAGCTCACAGACCTATTCCGGCATTCTCAGTGGAGGCGGTGGTCTCACCAAGGTCGGGGCCGGAATTCAGACCCTTGATAACGCCAATGTCTATACGGGTGCCACGACGGTCAATGGGGGAACTTTGAAGATCCTCTTCGGGGGAGCTTCTCCGACCAGCAACATTATTGATCCTGGGTCGGCACTCCTCCTCGGTGGCGGCATCTTTTTGCAGCAGCAGTCCACATCGGGTCCCCACAGCCAAACTCTGAACGGAACGACAATCAGGGCCGGATCTTCCGTGGTGAACCAAATCCGCGTGGGAGGCGGAACCATGCTGCTGACTCTTGGCACCGTCTCCCGGGAGACGGGTGGCACCGTCGCCTTCAGCGCCAATGGCAGCGGCACTTCAGGGATCGCCGCTACAGGTACTAACACCGCGTCCGGTATCATCGGAGGATACGCCACCTATTTGACCACCAACGGGGGTGCTAATTTCACCAATGGGATCGACTGGGCCACTTACAGTGTTGGAAAAATAGTGGCGCTCTCTTCCGGTGCCTACAGCAACTCCTCTGCAACGACAACAGCAAGCAACCTGGACATGACCTCCAGCCTGACACTCGACTCCAGCGTCGCCGTTGGCAGCATTCGCTTCAACAACGCCATCCCTACTCCGACTCTGACGCTCAACGGCTCTCATACGATCGGCAGCGGCGGTATATTGGTGACGGGTAATGTCGGGGCGAATGCCACGCTCATCACGGGGGGAACGATCACCTCTGGCAATGGTCAGGATCTCATCGTCATCCAGAACAACACCAGCGCTGCCCTCACCGTCGACGCCACCGTCACTGGAGCAGTGGGTTTCACCAAAAGTGGCGGCGGCCAGTTGATCCTCACCGCCGCAAATGACTACACCGGCGCCACCTATCTGAACGGCGGAATCACCACTATTTCCAGTAATGCCAATCTCGGCTCTATTTCCACCGGGGCCGACGTTAACTTCAACGGTGGCACCCTGTCCGTCACCAACACTCTGGTTCTCGACAATGCCGGCAGCAATCAGCGCGATCTCGTTTTTGGCAACAACGGAGGCATCCTGGATATCGCCGCCGGCCAGATTCTCACCGTCAGCGGGAACATCAGCGGCGACGGCACCCTGAATAAGACCGGTGCAGGAACGCTGATCCTCGATGGTACCAGCACTCAAAGCGGCGCAACTACCGTCAGCACGGGAACCCTACTTGTGAACGGCGATCATTCAGCCGCGACTGGAACCATTAACGTCAACTCCGGAGCCACTCTGGGAGGCGACGGCGATATCGGCGGAGCAACCACAATCAACGGAAGTCTCAGCACGGGGGAACTGGCAACCGTCGGATCTGTAGGGACGCTGGACTTCAACGGAAACGATCTCACCTTCAACAACGGAAGTACCTGGCTGGTTGATCTGGTGCAGGGAGACCCGGAGAGTTCAGACAGCGTTCTGGTGGATGCTCTCACCATTAATACCGGATCGACCCTGAACTTCAACGTCACTGAAACCTACCATGGCGACGAGAGCTTCACGCTTGCCTCCTATACCAGCCTCAGCGGAACTTTTTCCAATTATGCGACCTCGGGCGTCTACACGATAGGAGGGAACGAATACCTTCTGAATTACGGCTCCAACAGCATCACCCTCACGGCAGTTCCCGAACCGGGGACTCTGGGGCTTCTTGGCCTGATAATAGGCGGCTGTCTTTTCCGTCGATTTCGAGGTAAGCCTGCGAAATGAAGAGTGGAACCGGGAATCCGGGCAGGCAGGTGCCCGGATACGTCCCTCCGAATTTGCAACCTCCCGAAGGCGGGGGTCGACGAACTGCCCCGAACAGGTGTAGAGTCTGCCGGTAATGACTTTTCGCTGGCTCGGAACGATCGCCTATCCGGAAGGACTGGCCCTTCAAGAAGATCTTGTGGACCAGCGTTCACGCGGTCTCATCGAGGATACGGTCCTGCTCCTCGAACACGAAGCGGTGTATACAATCGGCCGGACTCGCGACCGCACCAGCCTCCGCGATCCCCTGAATCTCCCCCACCCCGTCTTCGAAACCAACCGCGGCGGGCAGGCGACCTTTCACGGCCCGGGCCAGTTGGTGGGTTACTTCATTCTCGATCTCAATCAGTATGGCCGCGATCTTCACCTCTACCTGAGGCAGATTGAGTCCTTACTCATTGATTTCACCGCTGATTTTGGTATAAATGCTGCTCGCAGGGAAGGTCTCACCGGTGTTTGGGTCGAGAATCGGAAACTGGCATCCATCGGAGTGGGCGTTCGCAAGTGGGTATCGATGCATGGCTTCGGCCTCAATATCTCCAGCGATCTCTCCGGCTACGATGCCATCACTCCCTGCGGAATATCCGATGTGACCATGACCTCTCTTTCCACTGAAACCAATCGCGAGATTACCGTTGAGGCGGCCGCGCACGCCATCGAACCCGTGATCCGGAGAAGTTTCAGCAAACTCCGTCCCGCGTGAGCAGGGAAACACACAACGTGCTCTGACGCTCATGTACCTGGTGGCGGTCAATTTGGAAAATACCCGTGAGATGGCGGTCACTCAGGCCGTCCCCGGCCGGCCCGTGCGGATTGGCCGGAAGCCGGAGAGCCTTCCCGAGGAGCCGGTCGATACCCTCCGCATCACCTGGAACGATCGTCTCGTCAGCCGGAATCATTGTGAGGCGGTACGAGGTGAGGGGGATGTCTTGACCCTGAAACGACTTCCCGCCCTGACGGGGAGGAGCACTCCCAACGCGCTCCATTCAAACGTGAGGCTTCGTGATCGCCATTCGCTTCCCGATCCGGTCGAACTGCATCTCGGCGGGTCAGCGATCATCGGAGCCAAGGGCAACACCGCCATCTACTGGCTCAAGTCTCTGCGGGATCTGGATGCCGAGATCGAGCGCTATCACCGCGAGTTGGATGAGGCGAAAGTCGATTTCGAAGAAGCGCCCTCCACCCGTCAGGACTACGACGAGGTCGAGCAACTCGACGAGTACAGTCTGCGCCTCCAGTTGAAGCTGCTCCAGCGTGAACTTCCCCAGCAGGTTCTGAGCGGCTGGACTGATGAAGAAGACCTCTTCACCCGGGCCGCCATCTTTCTGGAGAATGCCCTGCCCGGTCAGAAGGGCGTCACCGCCGTATTCATCGCCGTGGAAAAAGACGAGGATGGCGTCAGCTTCGAAATTCTCAATCCGGATCCCAACACGAGAGCCGACTTCCGGCCGAGCATGACGCTGGTGAGCCGCCTGAATTTCACCAAACCGAATCCCGCCGATATCCGCATCTGGTCGTCCAAGGACAACAACCGCATTTTTACCGCCGACAGCCTCGGCGGTAAAATCGACTGGGTCGCGATTATTCCGGTCGCCCGGCTCGATGAGTCGGCCGCGATTTACCGCGATGCCTCAAGACGACCTGTCTATCTCTATGTGGAAACCCGACAGGCATCCGAGACGGCTGCCGCGGCCTTTGTCCCCTTTCTGCGCCTGATCAGCTCTCTCGTCGCGAGCCTGCTCTCGGCGCGGGCCGATCAGAAGATGCAGGACCAGATGGCCGCTTACTTTTCCCCGGGACTCCGCAAGGTCCTGCGGATCCGCGACCAGTCGGAACTGGAACCCGCGATGGTCGACTGCACCGTCATGTTCGCTGACCGGCGGGGCCACTCCCGCCTCCTCGAACTTGCCAAGAGCGATGAGGAAATTCTCGACCGCCTTGAGGAGAACCAGAGGGTGGTGGGTCTTATCACCGAGGAAGTTTTCCGAAGCAGCGGCGTCGTGACCGACTTTGCCGGGGACGGTGCCCTCGGTCTCTGGGGCTGGCCTAACTTCGGAGATCAGAACCGGGACCATGCCCTCGCCGCAGTAGAGGCCGCCGAAGCGATCATCCGCAGACTGGCGCGTCACGTCGTCTACGAGGAAAAACCGAACCGCCACATGGCAGCCGTCCGCATCGGCATCAGCTCCGGGAGAATGGCCGTCGGAAAAACCGGCCCCACCCAGCAATGGCACATTAGCGTTTTCGGCAGTGTCGCCAATCTGGGGGCCCGTCTCGAACGCATTGCCAAGGAGTTCCGGGTGCCGGTCCTGATCTCCGATGAAACCTACCAGCGAATCAAGGGTATCGGGGGCCGCAATTTCCGGCAGCTCTGCCTGATCCGCCCGGCGGGATTTGAAGAAAGCTACCCCATCCATGAACTCGTTTTCCCCAGGGAAATGGGAGGATCAGGGGTCACCGAAGAGGATGCCAAAACCTACGAACGGGCCCTCAACCACTTTAATCACGAGCAGTGGGATGACGCCATCGATCTGCTCGACACCCTCCCCGAGGAGGATCCTGCCGCTTACTGGCTGAGAGGAAAAGCTCTCGCCTTTCGCAAAATGCCCCCTCCCGCCGGATGGGCGGGTGAAATCCAGAGTCTCAGCAAATAGTTTTTATCGTGCCCGACGACGAACAGATCAAGGTCAAGGACTACCAGATCCACTTTCCCCCGCTTGGGGAGGGTGCCTATGGTCAGGTCTTTCGTGCCACCTACCGGGGGATCTCGGAGCGGGCGCTTAAAATCTTCCGTCCCGGGGTCGTCGATCTTTCGACCATGGCGAGGGAGCTCGAAAAGCTTTCCCAGGTCACCGAGCATCAGGGCATCGTGACCCTTCACGACTTCGACCTCCTTCATGATCCGCCCTACTACGCGATGGGTCTCCACGCCTATCCGAACCTCGACGGGGTCTGGGAAACACGGACTCTCGAACGTCTCTGCGGTCATGTCGACCACCGCGAGGGCTGGCGCTTGATCCGGGACATCGCCGACGCCGTCTCCTACCTGCACCGCAACCAGATCATCCATTGCGATATCAAGCCGTCGAATATCCTGCTCACCGACGAGACTCCCTTTCACATCAAGATCTGTGACTTCGGGCAAAGCCGCGGCCTGGCGGCGGAGAATTTCCAGCCGGTCGGGACTCCTCTCTACGCGAGCCCGGAGCAGTTGCGCCATCCCCGCGATTCGGCGGATGGGAAAGGCTTTCGCTGGGATGTCTACAGCTTCGGGGTCGTGGCTTACAAGCTCCTGACCGGTAGACTTCCGCGGCTTCAAGGGCTGGCCAGTGAGGAGCGGAAAAATTTCGATCCGGATTCCACTCTCGTCGAGGCAACGATGGAGGCCACCCTCGCCGAGACCGGAAACGGGATCGACGCCAATCAACTCGCCACCCTGACCGAGGCCGAGGAGGATATCTTCTGGCCTGCCGATTTTTACGTGCCGAGCGACCGAAAGGCGTTGATCGAACAGTGCCTCAGCCTCGATCCTCGCGAGAGGCCCGCCGATATGCGCGAGGTGTGGAACCGCATCCAGCAGCTCGATCAGCAGGCCGTCGTGAAGCGGGCCCGCCGCCTCAACACAATCTTTGCGATTCTCCTCGTGGTGGCCTTGTGGGCCTCCGGCTTCGCCTTCATTCAAGCCCGCAAAGCCAAACGCGCCACCGATGCCGCCATGCTCGCGTCAGCGGAATACGAAAAGAGTGCCGGTGCCGCCGTCGACCTGATGCTGCTCTTCGTGAGCGAACTGAACAAAGGGGATATTTCCGGCGCCGGGGCGGACCGGCTCTACACGATCGTCTCGGAGAATGCGAAGACCTTCCTGGAGAACCGGTCGAAAGACCTGCGCACGTCGACCCGCATTCTGAGATTCTCCGCTCAGACCGCCTCCTTGCGGGGACGTCAGGCGCTCGATGAGGGGGACCTGAATCTGGCGCTGAAGGAGTTTACGAGCGCTTTCGAAATTCGCTCGAAGCTGGCCGAGGATCCCAATTCCGTCGATGAACTCGCCCTCCTCGCGTCCCGCGATCTCATGGACATCGGCGGGATTCACGAACGTCAGAAAAACTACAAAGCCGCCGTGACCGCCTATTCCTCGGCCCTGGAATGGCGCAGTCAGGTCAGCGGGGAGGACGGTATTTTCTCCCTCCCTCAGGTCACGGAACTGGCCACGACCTACAAGGCGCTCAGCCGTGTCCATCAGTTGGAAAAGGACACCAAACTGGCCATTGCCACGCTGAATGAGATCCTCACGATCCTGAATGACCGGATCGAAGACGGGAAGCCGTCCGATATCCCGGGATATGCCATGGAGGCGGTTCGTGTCCTCCTCCTTCTCGGAGAAATTGAATACGGAGAGGAAAATATCACCGACGCCTCTGAAACTTATCAGGAGCTCATGGTTCTCTCGAAATCACTGGCCACCGGCCCGCCCAGCCTCGCGTCGGAAGCCAATCTCGCGTATCTCATCGCGCTCCGCTCCTTGGGAACCATTCAACTCGACCAGGCCCAGAAGGAAGCGGCCCTTGTTCTTTTCCGCGAGGAAATCAAAATCAGGGAACAGTTCATTCGCATTCGCCCCTACGATGCCGAGGCAAAAATCCCGCTCGCCGAAGCCTACGCCTATGCCGCCAAATGTCTCGACCTCACCGGTGAGACTTCGCGCTCTCTGGCGGTCTTCTACCTCGAGCAATCGCTCGACCTGATCTCAAAACTGCCCTACGACCTTCGCAGCCGTAAGGAGATTCTGGAAAAGACGGCCGAGTTCAAGGCCTCGCTCGCGTCGATACAGGCGAGGTCGAATTGAGACACGATTGCCAGAGCGCCGCTTCCCCCGGGTGCCCGACTGTCTCGAGAGCTGACAAAATCTCCTCCGGCCCGGGGAGGACGATCCCTTCCTCCGCGATTTGTTTTTCATCATCGGGAAGGTCTGGAAACACCTCGACGGCATACCACCAGCAGGCCCAGGCCCGCCAGCTTCTCAACTCCCGGCGGGGCTCGACCATCCGCGTGGCGAGGTGTTGGAAATGCCGCCGGGGATTGCCGATGAACTGCCCCTCCCGTCGTTCCTCCATGACCCATCGCATCGCCCGGTAAGGCAGGGGCCACCCGCCCGGCACCGGCTCACCTCCCGGGAACTCAGCCGAAAAGGCGCGGTTCAGAAGCAGGATGGACTGCGCGGGGAGGCCCTTCTGCCAGAGAGATTGCGAGCACTCCAGGGCGAGGAGAAAAAAAGCCTCACCCCGCTCCTTTCCCGCCCGCTTCATGGAGGAAGCCGAGAGCGACGCCTCTCCCGGCGGCAGGAAAGGACAGGGTCCGTTCGCGGACATGACCCTATCGACCGGTGAAGAGGAATTTTCCAAAGGACGAGGGCACATGAAAATCGGGCTTTGCCACTTTCGGATCAACCCAGCTGATCCAGTTCTGCACGATGCCATCGGGCCCGTGAGAGAACTCGGCTCGATAGACCCCCGCGATCATTTCCAGCTCTTTGAGACAGCCGAGGCCCCGGAGCACATCAAGAGAGAATGAGCCCTCGACCGCATATCCCCCCTCGAGTATCTCGCCCGAAAACTCCAGGCCCGGAAAGGTCCATCCTCCGTCGATTTTCCGGTGAAAGCGGGCCTCGTAGTCATAGACCCCGCCTCTCGGTTCCATTTCGGCCCCGTAGTAGGGCTCCCGCAAGTCAGCGGAGGAGGCAAAAAAGAGCTCGACCCGGTCCGATCCCAGTGCGGCCTGGTCCGGGTCGGAAGAATCATCGAGAACGAGGTCATCGTCCTCAACCTCAAATCGAAAACCGAGATGCCGGTCATTCCAGACCGCGCGGAAGGAGGTCCAGGGACAGGGGCGATCCAGCCACGGAAAAGTGAAATCTTCAAGTAACTCCCCCTCCGCCAGATCGAGGCTGGGAGAATAGTGAACCGGGTACGTTTTCATGACAATATCTTGAGAAGCCGGGGGATCTGGGCAAGGTCCGTGATCACTGCATCCGCGAGGGAAAAAGCTTCGGCGACACTGTGCCCTCCAAGGCGAAGGCTTGCCGCATCACCCGCAAACAGCCCCGTCCGGAATCCGGTTGCCCGGGCCGGAAGAACGTCCTTGCTCATGTCATTGCCAAGATAAAAAATCTGCCCGGGTTCTATTCCGCACTCCCCCGCCTTTCCGGCAAGGTCGTCAAAAAGACGCGGCGATGGTTTTCCCTCAAGCAACTGAAAGGAGAACACCTGTAACGAAGGATCAAATCCCAATCCGTCGAGGGTCGTCCCGAAAAGTCCCTCCATGACCGGCAAGGTATAGAACTGGGCATTGGAGATTATTCCCATTTTCAGCCCGGCAAGCCTCACCTGCTCGATCACCCCGGCCGCACCGGGCATGGTCCATACCGGATTGACAGAACATTCAAACCGCACCGACAGATCTTCAATTTCATCCGGCTCACGCGGAGGCAGACCGAGCGCCGCAAGCGTGTCCACCCAGACCTCACGAATGTCCACTTCCGGAAACGCGACACCAAACGAACGCCGCCGGTCCTGATGCCGGATGATCGTTTCCTGATACACCCGGAAGAAGCCATCCCCTTTCTCTCCAAACTCTCGTTCGGCAAAAGAATTGGCCGAGGCATTTCGTTCCCCGTCATTACTTCTGACTTCTTCACCCGAAGCACCTGCCGCAGGACAAATCTCTCCCGCGCCCGAGATGAGGAGCGTCCCGTAGATGTCAAAAACCACCGCCCGGATTCCGGGCAGTTCAGGCAATTTCGCCACCAGTCCCGTCTCCGATGGAACAAGGGAACGCATCACCTCCCGGACATAAGCGGCATGATCCATCGTCAATTGCGCAGCAGATTAAGCCGCGACGGATTCAGAAACTGTTGCAGCACTTTCCGTGTCGGCAGGTGGGAGACCTTTCCGACCGGGCTCGCTCCGACCCGCTCATACATCTGCTCAAGCAGCTGGCCGTAGCGAGTGAGACTGTAGACCTGCCGGATGATCTCGCGTCGCTCCGCAATCTCCCGACCGGTATAGAGAGCCAGAGGCGGAATCGAGATTTGATCGAGCAGAGCGGGATCTTTTTTCAGTTTCCTCAGGATCTGCATCTGAAACGGCTCGCTGAGAACGCCGAAATCAATCCTTCCCTTCTTAATCCAGGCCTTCAGTGTCTGCTTGATCGCCGACCGCGGAAGCTGGCAGTCGTAGGCGAGGTAGCTGCGCCGCAGCATCGACTCGATCGCCGAATTCAGTTCTTCCGCGTCGAGCCATTCCACCGGCAGATCAATCCGCTGGTAGAGATTGCTCATCTCGATCCCGTTCGCGGCGAAGTCCCTCGTGATATCCGGGAGGTCCCGCCCCATGACCGGCTTTCCGATGATCCACGGTTCGAGAAAGGCGAGACCGAATCCTTCCGCAATGCTCGTCGTAACAATGAAGTCCGCCCAGCCTAACAGATCAAAAAAAGAATATTCGCTCCCGTCGGCAACACCGAGTTTTACCGGAAGTTCCAACTCGAGGGCGAGGGCGGCCCATTCATCATGGATCTTCTGCCACTCGGGATTCTCCGGACTCAGACTCGTCGCAAAATCAACCCGGTCCCCGTAGATGAGCGCGAGGAGGAGAAGTTCCCCGATGTTTTTTCGCCGGATTCCCCGTGAAGGATAAAGGGCAAAGAGTTTTCCCCGGGAAAATGGCCGCTCCTCCGGATGGGTTGTCACCGCGAGATCAGGAATTGCGTTCGGAATGACATGGAGATTGGCTCCGGAGATTCCCGCGGCTTTCAGAAAATCGTGGTCACGGCGGTTGATCGTGGCGTAGTGGATCTGCTTTGCGGTGGGATAAAGCGTTTCCTCGAAGCTCGACTCGGTGTCGAAAAATGAACGCTGACTCGTGTAGTTACCCGGCCTCCCGTCTTCCGAGAAATCGTGGAGCTGGAGGACCACTCTCTCCCCCTGAGAGGCCAGCTCGCGAATGACACTGGGAAAAAGAACGTTCTTCGCCAGGGTCGGATTGTGAAAATGCCAGATATCCACCGGCCCTCCAAGTCCGGCCTCAGCCTCTTTTTTCAACTCCTCGGCAAGACTCTCCGCCACGACCGGACTTCCCGTCTTCCGGTAGTTCAGGGCCTGCACCACCCTGACTCCCGCCTGCCGGGCATCGGACAGGGCCGGCTCCCCGGAAAGAATGATGACCTCATCCCCGAGCGCCGTGAGGATATCACGGGCCGCCTCAATGACCCGGGTGACCCCTCCCCGTCTGAGGTGGTAATGCACGATCGCTACCCTGCGTTTTCTCCTATCTGCCATGCCGCTCGCGGTATTCGGGTAAAGTAATCATCGGAGGCCGCTCTTCCTCAAAAATCTCCCGGGTGACCTGTTCGTAACGCCGCCCCTCGGCCTGGAACTGCCGAAAGAGGCCGTGCAGTTCGGGGAGATCTTTCGCCATGCCGTAGGTCTTGAGACGATCGAGGAAACTCTGGAGAATCCCGAAGGACATCTTCCCAAGGTCAGCCGTCGACTGGTTCCGGTGCACCCGGCTGTCGAGGTCGGTCTGGGCAAAAGCATCGAGCCCGCTCAGTTGATACAGGTCAATCAGATGGGATGTCTCGACCCCGTACCCGATCGGAAAAGGAAGTTTTTCGAGGACTTCGCGCCGCACTGCATACTCACCTGAGAGCGGCTGGATCAGCGCGGTCAGCTCGGGGAAAAAGAGCGAGAAGAGGGGGCGCACGAGGATCTCCGTAACCCGTCCTCCTCCCGAGGGACGCATATCATCAGAGAGGGCAAGGGGTCTGTCGTAAAAGGCCTTCACATACTGGATCTCGGGCCGGTAAATGAGCGGCGCGACGAGGGCGCTGGCAAACTTGGCGTGGATGTTTTTGATGTCCGCATCGACATAGCAGATGATGTCACCGCGCAGTTGATAGATCGCCTTCCAGAGATTCTCCCCTTTCCCGGGTCTGAACCCGTGCTTCGGCAAAATCTCCGAGGAGAGATAGGTATCCGCCCCGTAACTCGCCGCGATCTCGAGAGTCCGGTCGGTGGAACCCGAGTCGATCACCGCGATCTCATCAATGAGCGGATAGCGATCCATCAGCTCGCTTTTGAAAACGATGATCTCTTTTCCGATGGTCGTCTCCTCGTTGAGCGTGGGAATGCAGAGACTGATCGTCAGTCCGGCCTCCTTCTTCGCCCGGACGAGTTCCTGCATGTCCCAGAACTCACTGTGGTGAAAGGTGTTCGTCTCAAGCCACCGCGCTATCCTGTCGTCGATCCCTGACATGCTCTAAAAAGAAAAATCTCCCGTGTCCATGAATTGCAGGACCGAGACGAGTTGGGCGAGGCCGTCGAAGATCGGATCAAGATAAATGGATTCCTGGGGAGAATGCCGATTCTCACCTCGCGTGACCCCGAGCGTCAATGATGGAATTCGCTTCTCAAGAAGCGAGGCCAGCTCCGAAACGCTCGGCTCAACCCGGGATTCAATCCCGAGGGCCTCGAGCGTTTCCCTAGCCTCTCTCACCAGCGGATGTTTGGACCCGAGATCACCGGGCTGGCGGTGGGCGATCATTTCGATCCTGGAGGAAATTCCGGCCCGACCGGAAAAGCTTTCGACCAGCGCCACGATTTCTCTTTCAATGCGGGCAACCCGACCGGCATCCAGACTCCTGATCTCAAAACGAACCAGCCCGCTGCGCGGAGGCACACTGTAGCCCGAGCCGGCCTCGATCGACCCGATGAGAATACGGGTGGCAGGGCTCTCGCGCTGATTGATCTGCAGCATGGCACTGACCAACTCCGATAGCACCGCAACAACCCCGGACGGATTACCGCCCTCGCTTCCCTCATCGAGCGGACTCGATTGCTCCACCGTGATCTCCCCCCGGGCCATGCCAAGACTCGAAAAGCTCAGCCGCCCGAGGTCGATTCCCTCGAGACAAAGTGCCGAGTGGATCTCAGATTCCGAATTTTCGAGGAAAAACCGCATTCCGCGGAGGTTTCCCCGGCCGAAACTGCGGGTCGTTCCGAGGAGAATCAGATTCGAATCCAGTTCAATCTCCAACTCGGCCAGAATGAGCGGCAGCGTCGCCAGAACCGCCGCCCCGAGACTGTTGTCGGCCAGCCCCCGTCCGCTCATCCGGCCGACGCCGACCGAGACGGTGTGGTCCGCCGTTTCCGCCCAGATCTTGTCGACATGAGCCGCCACGAGCAGGTTGCGACCACCGGTTTTGCCCGAAAGCACCCCCGCCACGTTGCCCGCCTGATCGAGGGAAATGTTATCGAGACCACACTCGGTGAAACGGTCACTCAGGAATCGGGTGATCCGTCGCTCAAACCCCGTGGGAGCGGGGATCTCGCCGGCCATCACCACATTCGCAAAAAGAATCTCACGGAGATTTTTGAGCTTGTCGCGATGCGCCAGAACAGCCTCGCGCGGCTTTGCAGTAATAGTTCGTTTTCCCATGCGAGGACACGTCGCAACCTAGATTGAGACACGATTTCAACAAGCGGGAATCCGTGATTTTGAGATTGATGCCGTTTGCAAATAAAGAAGGGAAAAATCATTCAACAATGAGCTTCGACAGGTAGGGGCGAAGTGACGTTCAAGCTCACCCCTCCGTTTCCCCTGCATCATCCGTGATCTCCAGGAACAACTCTTCGAGCGACTGCCCTCCCCCGCCGACCACCCCGCTGCGGATCTCCTCGACCGTTCCGAGGGCGCACAGCTTCCCGTTGTTGATGATCCCGACGCGGTCGGCCAGTTCGTGGGCAACATTGAGGAGATGAGTCGAAAGAAAAACCGTGACTCCCGCGCGGCTGCGGGCTTTCAGCTCTTCTTTCACGACCCGGGCATTTTTGGGATCGAGACCGACCATGGGTTCGTCGACGATGATGACCTCGGGTTCGTGGAGGAGAGCCGAGGCAAAGGCAAGCCGCTGCCGGGTACCGTGGCTGAGATTCTCAATCCGCTGTTTGCCATAGGGAATCAGGGAGAACTGCTCCATCAGTTCCGGGGTCCGCTTTTTCGCGGCCGCGTAGTCGACCTGAAAGAGCTCGGCGATGAAGGCCATGAATTCGATCGGGGTGAGTTTGTCGTAGAACTCGGCGACATCAGGGATGTAGCCGATGCGGCGTTTTGCCTCGAGCGGATCCTTCTGAATATCAAACCCGCAGATCTTCGCGGTTCCCCCGGTCGGGGCGAGCAGTCCGGTGAGCAGCTTGATCGTCGTCGTTTTCCCCGCCGCGTTGGGGCCGAGAAAGGCGAAGAACTCTCCCCGCTCAATCGTGAGATCGAGATGGTCGAGCGCGAGAAGATCGCCGTAGCGCATCGAGAGATTCGAAATTTCAATCATTCAGTCGTGGTGGTGTCTCGCGCCGGTAGGCATCGAGCGGGACAAGGATCTCCGAAATTGCTTCAAAGCCAAGGTCTGTTTCGATTTTCAGCGGCTCCCCCACTTCGCTAAGATAGACCCGGATTTCCTGGTCCTGCTCCGGATGACGCAACCTCAGGAGGAAGGCCCGCATATCACGTCCGGCAAAATTGAAGTTTCCCATCCGGGCCTCCGTCTCGAACTTGATCGCCGCCGGATTGAAATCCCCGAGTCCCGGGATGGCCCCCATTCCACCCGTAGCGAGCAATTGCGACGCGAGGGCGTTATTTGATTGCCCGCTCGCGGCACTGTCGAAATTCAAAATCTCGCGTCCGGCCATAAGGACCTTCGCTTTGTATCCCGCCGCCGCCCCCGTGACCGAGAGCTGGGCGGTCAATTCCTGCCTGGGAATGCGAACAGAAAATTCCCCCTCCTCCATCGCCATGGCCTCACTGAACTCCACCGTTCCTTTCCAGAACAGATCAACGAGCGAGGAGGACGTGAGTTCGTCATACTTCTCGATTGATCCCGAGACTGAAAGCACCCGCAGGATTGTTCCCGTTTCCGCATCCTCCCCCGAACCGCCCGCCACCGTGATCTGTCCACGCCGTATTCCGTGCTCGAGCAGCGTCATGTTCGCCGAATCGTTCCAGTTAAAGAAAACCCGATAGACCTCGAGCGGGTCAATCTGCGACATCCGCGACTCCGGCGGAGCCCACACCACCGCACACAGCCAGCCAACCGTGCCCATCCAGAAAAGAACAATGAGGAAGGTGAGAATACGGAGGGGCATGGGTCAGGATAGTAACCTGTCGAGGCTACCGGATACAACCCTCCATTGAGTGATGGGAAAGATCGTCATGCCGGGATGGCGCCTGCAATCATAACCCCCCACCTCTACCTGTCCTTACTTCTCGCCTCTATGGGTGCACATCTAATCTACGGTGCCAGATCCTCATTTCCCCAACTTTCACCTCAAAAAGAAACTAGCTCCGTGTCATGTCCCAGCGTATCCTCTTGTCATGACCACTGAAGAAATCAAACGCCTCCCCACCGAGGAAAAATTTCTGATCATGGAGATGATTTGGGACGACCTTCGAGAGCATTTCGAGCAGGCGGAAATTTCGGAAGAGCATAAGACGCTCCTCGAATCTCGCCGTCGCCGGGTCGAATCAGGAGAGTCCAGGCTTTTCGACTGGGACAAAGTGAAGTCCTCGATTGGTCGCCCATGAACCGGATTAAGTTCGCTGAAGGATAACCGTCCCCTCCCATACAATCACTCGGTCTTTCCCTCCCCCTCACGGTCCGAAAGCGGTTTCGATCCTCCCTTAAAACGGCGGCTGCCATTCGGCCATAGTAATTCCTCACGGAGATAGTCGGGTGGACCCCAATCGGTCATATTGAGTCGGCTGATGCGGCCGGCTTGGAACCCTTCGAGTAATCGGCGGAGAAAAACGGCTCCGTTCATGCCCGGATCCCTACGGGCGGTGAGTCCTCTTTTGGCCGCTTCATTGATTGACACGGCATGACCCGCAGGCTAAGACCGCCTTCATGAATCCCGCCCTGGAAACCCTGATGCTGGCTTTTTCGGGAGAGGGCCGTGTCGCCGCCCCCGAACGGGCCTTGTTCCTTGGTGCTGAAGCGCATCCGGAACTCCGTCTCTGGCCGGACCTCACGGGATGGCAGGCTCTCAAACCCCTCGCCGTCGCCTGGGACAAGGCAGGCCTTCGCCGTGAGCACGTCGTTCCGGCTGAGAAATGGCCGGTGGTCATGGTGCTACCGGGAAAATCACGCGATGCGATTCTGTCGGAGTTTGCCATGGCCCGTCATCATCTCGCTCCCGGAGGCACCCTTGTCGCCGCGATGCCCAACACCACCGGCGCGGGACGTTTTGAAAAAGAACTGTCGAAGGCGACCGGCGGGATCACTTCCATCCAGAAAAACAAATGCCGGGTATTTTTTGCGGTCGATGACGGATCATGGAACGAGACTTTGTTCGCGGAATGGAGCGCCCTCGGAGAGCTCAAGAAAATTCCCGGCACGGATTACACCACGCAGGCCGGGATCTTCAGCAGTGAACGGATTGATCCGGGCTCACAACTTCTCATCGAGCATCTCCCCGGCGATCTCTCAGGAAATCTCGCCGATCCGGGATCAGGATGGGGTTTCCTTTCGTCCGAAGCACTAAAACGATTTCCCAAAATCAAACGAATCGACCTCTTCGACAGTGATGCCCGCGCCCTCGACTGTGCCCGTCTCAATCTCGCCGGAGAGGACACCCGCACCGGCTTTCACTGGCACGATGTCACGACCGGCCTTCCCGGAACCTATGACGCCATCCTCATGAATCCCCCTTTTCATGACGGACGGACCACCGATGTGGATCTCGGGAAAGCATTCCTGACTTCTGCCGCCGACTCTCTCAGAAAGGGCGGTCGATTGTTCCTCGTTGCCAACCGTCAGCTTCCCTACGAGGCCGTGCTCGACTCGACCCGGCTAACGTGGAATCGAATCACGGAGGACAAGACTTACAAACTCATCTTTGCGCAGAAACGCTGAGTCGCCCCCTCGTATGAAACTCGTCAAGCTTCTCGCCAATCTCGGATACGGATCCCGCAAGGAGGTGCAGCGTTTCATCCGGCAGGGAGTTGTCACCGATGAAGGCGGACGTGCCCTCAAGGAAAATGAAGTGCCTCCTCACGGTCAGATTCGTTTTCGCGGAGAGCCGCTCGACCCGGCACCACCGCTCGTCATCGCCCTGAACAAGCCGGATGGCTACACCTGTAGTTTCGACGATCCGGGTAATACCGTCTACGATCTCCTCCCGCCTCGTTTCGCGGAACGGAGTCCGGCCTTGAATCCCGCAGGCCGTCTCGACAAGGACACGACCGGTCTATTGCTCATGACGGATGATGGAAAGTTACTCCATCGCATCATCCATCCGAAGTCCCACTGCCGGAAACGTTATCATGCCATCCTGGACCGGCCCATCGAGGGACATGAGGCTGAGCTCTTCGCCTCCGGCACTCTCATGCTGAACGGCGAGAGCAAGCCATTGCTTTCCGCTTCTCTTGAAGTAATCGGAGAAAAGGAAGCCCTCGTCACGCTTCAGGAAGGCCGATACCACCAGGTCCGCCGGATGTTCGCAGCGGCGGGGAATCATGTCCTCGCTCTCAAACGTCTCTCCATCGGTGGATTCCAACTGCCCGACGACCTCGAGGAAGGGCAGTGGCGGGCGATGAGCGAAGAGGAGATCGGGACGATCTTTCAATCCTAAAGCAGCCCCTCGCGAAGAAGATCGGCCTGAAACTCCTCCGTCAGCGATCCCTTCGTCAGTTCAATCAGAGACTCCACCCGCTCAGCCTGACTCGTGCTCAGAGCAAGAGCGACCACACCCGGATGCGAGAGGCCGAATTGAGCGGCGGCAAAGGCCGGGGAAACTCCGTGACGACGACAAAGCGATTGAAAGCGGTCCCGCCAGGAGTAGAGATCCGGATCGGAGTCGCGGGTCACTTTGCGGTAGTCGAAAAACTCCCCGCCCGTAAGAAATCCGCCGTGAAAGACGGCCGAGTTGATGATGGCCACACCGGCGCGATGCAACTCGTCCATGAAATGCCTCAACTCCGCCGGATGTCTCATCACCGTATAGGAGTTCGCAAACATGACCCAGTCGAGCGCGATGCCGTCGTCAAAAAGGCGTTTGATGACGGGCCATTGCTTCGAACCCACCCCAATGGCCCGGGCTTTTCCCGCCGCTTTCAGTTCGAATAACGCGCGATAGGCATCAAGTATGTCGCGATAGCGTTTCTCCGCGTCGGCCGCGGATTCGGCGGCGGCGAGGTATTCGTCAGGATCGTGCACGGAGAGGAGCTGCGCTTCGTAGGGAAACAGAAGCGCGTTTCCCTCCTCATGGCATTCGAGGATTCCCTCGTAGCTGATGCGCTGCACGGCATCGTGCTCAAGTCCGAACCAGGCACCCGGTTCAAAGGTCGGTTCAGGAGTGAGGAGCGGGGAACGTTTCCAGGCGAGCTTGTTGCTGATGATCACGTCGCCGGGAGCAATGCCGAGCGCGGTGAGATTTTTCCCGAGATTCTCGAGGGCGAGTCCGGCTCCGTACTTTCCAGCCGAGTCGACAAAGACCGGAGCTTCGGAATAGCGGAACCAGTTCGCCACGATCTCGTGTTTCACCGCCTCATCGACCACCTGATAGATGTTACCGAGCGGTGTCGTCCCGAAAACAATGCGCGGCCAGAGAAGCGACGTGGACGTGTCCCCTTCCCTCATGAATCAGCAGGGCGTCACGCCCTTGGTGAGAATGATGTTTCCATATTTCGCTGTTTCACCGGTCATGACCACGGCGAAGGCGGACGTTGCCCGGTCGTAAAAAGCGAAGCGCTCGAGACGGTGAATGGTAGTTGTGTCAGGGGCGTGTTTCCGGATCGGAACGAGGTAGGCGGCTTCCACCGCCGGATCAAGCGTGTCACCCTCGATTGGAGCCATCATCTGGACGGGATGCGGCACGTAGACGTCGAGTTCAAAGAGCGGGAGAATCGCCCCGAGAAGATCGGCGATGCGGAGTCCGTCTGCGCGGAGACAGAGAGGATTGACCGATTCACCGGGAAAATGAGCATCGGCGAGGACAATCTCATCTCCATGCCCCATGCGGGCGAGGGTGGCGAGCAGTTCGGGAGACAGGAGCGGGGAAATACCTTTGAGCATGAGCTTGGGAAGTTAGCGGGCAGCGGTCGCCTGCGGGCTTTTTGCCAGACAGAATAGGTGCTTTTCTCCCCGGATGAAAAGCTGATTATCATAGACCGCCGGAGAGGCCGAAACTTTTTCACCCATCTCTGTCTGTGCGATGACATCAAAGGTCGGTCCCGGCTTCACAACCGAGACGATGCCCTCATCCGAAATGAAGTAGGCCAGTCCGTTCGCGGTGAGGATGGAGGCGCTGTGGCCTCCCGGGAGACGCTCCCTCCAGAGCTTTTCACCCGTCGCGGCAATGAAGCAGCTCGCCACCCCGTTGTCCGCGACTACGATGAAGTAGTCTCCAATCACGATGGGACTCGGAACATAGGCAGCTCCGACCGTCTCGCGCCAGGCGATGTGAGTCTTCGTGACATTGCCGCTTCCGTCCGGACGGATCGCGAGGATGTGCTTTTGCGGGAAACCGCACGTGAGAAAGAGAAGTTTGTGCTTTTCGTGATAAACGAGCGAGGCGACAAACTGCTCGGTGGGTCCATCAATGATCCAGAGCTGTTTGCCGGTGTCCGGATCATAGCTCGTGACCGAAAGACTTCCGGAAAGCATCATCTGGGTCCGGCCGTCGATCTCGCGGATGATGGGGGTGCAGTAGCTTCGGGTTTTGTTAGGGCGATCCGTCTTCCAGACCTGAGAACCCGTTTTCTGATCGAGGGCGACGAGGTAGGCGTCGCCGTCGTGGTCGCCGTTGATGATGACTTTCCCGTTCCAGAGAACGGGGCAGGAACAATAACCGTGTTTACTCGAGAATCCCCCCGGTTTGGTCCTCCAGAGTTCGGTTCCCGCAAAGTCGTAGGCGGCGACAAACATCTCCGACTGATCCAGAAAGCTGACAAAAATTCGTTCACCATCGGTCACCGGAGTGCTCGAAGCATGACTGTTGAGCCGGTGAATTTCCTCGAAGGGCGCTTCGAGGACAACGCGGCTCCAGAGGATTTTTCCCGAAGTCCGCTCCAGACAGAGCAGCGAGCGCGCAAGAGTGGTCGCATCGGCGGTGACGAGAAAAATTCTATCCCCCCAGATCACCGGCGAGGCGTGACCGATTCCGGGAATCTCCGTTTTCCAGACGGTATCTTCGGCGACGGAAAATTTCACCGGGAGATTCGGCGCCTCCTGCACCGTGCCATCCCCGCGCGGCCCCCGCCAGCCGGGCCAGTTTTCGGAGGCACTCGCGAGGGTGCTGAAAAGGAGGATAGCGGGGACGAGGAGTCGTTGGATCATGCGGAAGAATCGGACGAAAGCAAAGAATAGCAACGGACTCAATCAGGAGCCTTTGGTTGAGCCCAGAAAGGCAAGCAGGTCACGCAACTCCCGGTCGGTCATGGTCGAGACGAGGCCCGGCGGCATCAGTGAGGTTCTCATTTCGGTGCGCTCAAGAATGTCCGATTTTGGAAAGGAACGCTCCTTGCCGGTGAGATCGCGGAAGACCTCGGTGTTCGAGGAACGCAGGAGGATGCCGACAAACTCCGTGCCGTCAGCCAGCTTTACCTGACTGGGGTAAAACTGCGGGGCGACCTCCCGATGCGGTTCGAGAATGGACCGCAGGAGCGCGGCCCTGTCTCCCTGATTCCCGACAAGACTCAAGTCGGGCCCGAGAACCACTCCGCGTCCGTCATGACGATGGCAGGAGGAACAGAGGGCCAGTCGGGTGTGGAAAAAGACCCGGCGTCCCGCTTCCAGATCCGGCTCTCCCGGCACCCCGGCGAGGCGTTTCAGCCAGGCCTCCGTGTCTTCGAAGCCGGGTCGCCCGGCATTGATCGAGGCGGGGTTCAGAATCGCGTCAACGAGAGAGGCGGATTCAGGAAAAGACGCCGAAATCGCCCCAAGAGATTCGCGAGCGGACTCGTCCGGAGCACTGACCCGCAGGGCGCGCAAGGCTTCCTCCCGGATCGCCGCCTTCCCGTTTTTGGCCAGCGAGAGCAGCAGCCCCCGATGATCGGCGACAGTGGAAGTCGCCAGCCCGGAGATGGCCTCCGCCCGCAGACCCGCTTCCCGTGAATCGTCCGCAGCGACCTCCGCGAGAATGGCCCGTGCCTCGTCGTTTAGTTGGGCGGAGAGGGTGCGCACCACCTCGAGAGAGAGGCCCGGATCATTCACCGCAAGAAGTTCCTTCAAAAGCGGGAGGGTCAATTTCCCGTGCACCGCCGGAGCGAGACGCAGGGCGTATCCCTTCAACCGCGGCGGAGTTGCCGGATCGGTGATGCGTTCAACGAGGACCTCCGGATTGGTCACACCGGCTCCGGGTTCCCCGCGCAGGGTGTTCCAGGTCGCGAGGGCGGCCTCGAACAGGCGATAGTCGAGGGTGGCATCAGAGAGCACCCCCTTCACTTCCTCACTGAACCCTGTCAGGACGGCATCGGCGATCCAGCGCAGACACTCAAAGCGAATCTCGGGATCCGGATCACTAAAAAGAGCCCGCACCCATTTCTCCTCATTCAGGTCAACCCGACGCAGCGCCACGAGGGCCCAGACCCGGTTCTCGATCGGGAGGGCCCGCACTGTCTCCGGAGTCCAGGCACCACTCTGACGGGCGAGCGCGGTGAGAGCGGCATCGGAGAGATACGGATCTTTGGAACGGGCGAGCGCAAAAAGTTCCGCCTCCGGCACCGTCGTTTTTCCTCCTCGCAATACCCTGGCGTGACGGGCGGCGTCATTCATCGGATCCGGCTCCGACTTCACCCAGGTCGCCGCCTTGGTATCGATTTCAAGTTTCCAAAGCCGTCCCCGGCCATGGATAGGATAGGAACTGAAGACCCAGTCGACAAAGTAGAAAGCACCATCAGGCCCCCGTGCCATTCCGGTCGGACGGAAAAAATCACTGCCCTGGACGAGACTGATACGCTCCGAAGTGAAGCCCGCCCCCTCCCGGGTCAGGGGAAAATAGTCGATGCGATGATCGCTCCACGAGGGAATGACAACACCGCCACCCAGTTCCACAATCTCACAGGGCCCCTCCCCTGACGGATGTACCATCCCGAGGGTGCCACGCAGTTCGCCGTTCCAGGCAACAAACGGGTGCACCGGAGCACTCCCGTAAACCCACTGGAATCCGTAGTCACCTCCCTCAACGACATTCAGCAAACGACACGGAGGACGACTCCCCGGATCGTTTTCGGCTGCAAAAATCTCCCCGTCGGAGCGGACCATCAGACCAAAAGGATTCCAGAAACCCCGGGCAATCCGGCGCAGTTCCTTTCCCTCGACACTGCTGCGGAAGACGCCGCCTTCACCCCGTCCGGTGACGGTGGCTCCGTCGCGGCCGGTCAGAGTCCAGTCTTTTCCGAAATTTTCACCGAGGGAAAAAACCAGTCCTCCTTCAGGATGCCAGGCCATCCCGCTGAGTCCGTTGTGAGGGTAATCAGCCACGGTGTCGAGGGTCGCGATGTTTTCCTCCAGATCCGCGGTCCCGTCACCGTCACTGTCTTTGATCCGCAGGATGCGACCACGCTCGGCCAGATAGACCCAGCCATCGGGGCCGAGGATGAGCTTCATCGTCGCGCTCGTCTTGTTGTAAAAAACACGCCGGTTCTTTCCTGCCTTATCAAAGACAAGGATCTCGTCGTGCTCCGGCCCGACATAACCCTCGGGACGAAAATGGGTGTGGCAGGCGATGAGGTAGATATTACCCGCCTCATCGACATCAATGCCCGTCGGCGTCACCAGATCGGGGTGCTCCGCCAACAGGGTCAAGGTGACACCGGGCTGCAGCGTTTGAATCTTCGGCGGAATCTCGTCCGGAACGACAGGCGCCTTCGGCGGAGGAGTCGTCTGGGCGGTGAGCAGAGACACCGGAGCGAGGAGGGACAGGAGGAGGCGTTTCATACGAAAATTCGATTTCAGACAGAGCCCCCGGCGCGGGCGAATGCGGCGGCGATCTCTTTCTCAATTACTGGCAGGGGATTCAGGGGTGTCATCGGATCGGCGACCGGAGTGACTTCGTTGGTTTCCGGATCCCAGTTCACCGGACCATAGCGGCAGGGAGCCGGGTTGCCGGTGAGGAGATGACCGCCGGCGTCCCCTTTGTTGTAGTGCCAGAACTCGAAGGGAAAATGCATGAAGCCGCGTGACTCCATCATCGCCGTGATGGCGAGACGGTTCTCGAGATCCTCCGCGCTGATGTAAGGAGAACGCATCGGGGTGCGTTCGCTGATCTCGAGGTAGGCGTTGCCCCGCCAGACTTCGGTGCCGCCGCCACGATGAAAGACCGAAATATCGATGGCCGAACCCGACATGTGGGAACCGATCTTGGGTATGTTCGCCACCATCACGATGGCCCGCCGCGAGACCAGTTCCACCGGAGGTATCTCTCCCCCGTTTTCCCAGATGCACTTCTGCAGAATGGCATCAAAAACCGAAGGCTTGCGGACGAGTTGCCCCTGCATTTCGAGGGTTCGGAAGCCTTCCTCGATTTTCAGGACCCAGCCGCGCTCGTTCATCTCACGCCCGATCTCGACGACCTCGCGGGCAAGGCTTTCGCGCATGAAATAGATGCGGTCCAGATTTCCCGCGATCTTGCTCGTCGAGAAAAGCATTTCAACGCCCCCCTCGGCCGCCAGCTCCGGGAGCGAAGCAAAACGCTCGCCAGATTCCTCCACCGGAAAGGCAAGGAGCTGCTGCACCATCGCGTAACCTTGTTCCATCTGTTCGGCCCAGTAGGCGCGGCGGGTTTGGTCGTCGGTGGTCATGAGGGGAGGCGTTGACGCGTTGACGCGTTGAGGGAGACTGACGGGAAAACGGGAAGGACACCAGCCCGTGATGCCGCCATGGCGGGCACCGGTCGATCAGGGCGAGAAGGTAGCGGCCAGGCGGAATCCCCCTTCGCTCATCCCATTCATCAGGGAGGACCTGGGACTAAGACTCCGAAAAAGTCAGAGAGATCGAACCCCGGAAAAGAATTTCGGAAAAGAGACCTAACGTTGCGCTTCACGATTGAACCTGAGTCTCGTATTCACGGTGATGCCTCTTTCTGAATGGTCATTTCAACGCCAGTGAACCAGGTTCCCGCCAGCGTGCTGCCATCAGAAGACAACCGTAGAAGCGCCTTCTTCCCGTCCTGATCGACTGCTGAGATAGATCCGTCCTTAGCTATCGAATTCTCGATCTTCTTCCCTCCATACATTAATGCAGAACCCCCAATACGAAAGAAACCACCCGATGCGAGACGCCAGTTCCCCGCAAGTGATGCTTCAAGCTTCTCGCGCTCCTTCCGGGATAGAGTGTCCGACGCTGGCGACTGGGCTGGCGCAGCGGGAGTTGATGCGGATGATGATGATGAAATGGACTTGATCTCGGAATCCACTGCAAGTGCCGCTTCAAGGTTTCCTTCTTTGGTGAATCGTGTCTTCAATGCGGTGAGTGCATCAACATACTTCTTATCGAGTGGAGACAATGCCTGCTGTCTGGCCTTCTGATAAGACTCTCGCAGTGAAACAAGTTCCCTTGGAGGTTCGGCTGACGCCGCAAATCCAAGTAGTCCAAGTATGATCGTGACTGATACTGTTAACCGGTGCATAACGGGTGACTTGTTTAGTTGGGCGAACGTGGAGGCAGCTCGACCCGATACCGGGGGCGCGGCCAAAATGGCAGGGTAAGGAATTGAGCCGGGGAAGTCAATCAACTCCATGCGGGTATCGGGTTGAGCGCGCCGGCTTGTTGAACTAAGCCGCTCCGCGGCAGGGTGATTTGATATTTGTGAGGGCGGGTGGTTCTCCGGGTTGGTCTCTCATGGGCGGATTGTAGCAGGATGGGCGGGCCATGAAAAAGCCTAAATCCAATCCATCCACCACTTCTTCCTCCATCCTCAAGCGTCCCGAGCCGAGGCGACCCTACGCCAATCCGCTCGACTACGACCATCCCTACGAGTCGATGGCTGAGTTCGCCAAACTCCTCAACCTCCGCCATAACTGTAACCGTACCCGCCACGCCTACTACCGCGACATGCGCCTGCTCCACGAGCACCTCGCTTGTGACCCGGCTCAGATTACCGAGCACCAGTTCCGCGACTACATCCTCCACGTCAAAAACGTGAAGCGGTGGAAGCCAAAGACGATCCGCCAAACCGCCGCCGCGGCCCGGATCTTTTTCCTCGAGATGCTCGGCCACGAGGAATGGAAGGTCTTCTCCCAGATCAAAACGAAGGACCACGACGAACTGCCTGTGGTTCTGACCCGTGAGCAGGTTCGCCAGCTTCTAAGACACGTGCGGCTGCGCCGCTACCGCATCCCGCTCAAGCTCATCTACTGCTGCGGACTTCGTCTTTCGGAGTGCCTTGCCCTTACCATCCACGACGTGCGGGGACGTGATAACAAGCTCTGGATCCGCGGCGGCAAGGGAGGCAAGGACAGGATGATCCCCATTTCCGACGTCATGCTCGAAGATCTGCGCCGCTACTGGGCCTTCCACCGTCACCCCGTGCTGCTCTTTCCCAACGCGGGGCGAGGCGACAACGATCCGGCCAAGTTGGCCCAACGCATGAATGCAGCCAACCGCCCCATGCCCCACAATTCGCTCCAGCGACTCATGGTCGTTGCTCGAAAGGAACTGAACTTCCCGGACGCGAGCGCCCATACCTTGCGACATTCCTTTGCGACGCATCTCGTCGAGGGCGGAGCAAGCCTGCACACGGTGCAGATGCTCCTCGGCCACAGTCAGATCAACACGACGATGGTCTACCTGCACCTCACCCATCACAGCGAGCAAAACGCACTGCGCCTGGTCGAGGATCTTTCCCGCGATCTGCCGCGCTAAGGCTCGATGGCCGATACGGTCATCGACGTGCTCCGCCGGTTCCTGCCCCGCTTCCGCAAAGAGCACCCCGTTCTCTGCGAAGCGAGGCAGCGTGCCGTCTGGGCCATCACTCATTGCCGCACCGCGACATTGGGCGGGCACCTCTATGGCTGCGATCCCTGTGGCGAACGCAAGTTCGCGTTTCACAGTTGCAACCACCGTGCCTGCCCGCAGTGCGGCCGCGCCGCCACCGCCGAGTGGGTCGGGCGTGAACTGGCGAAGCGCATCAACGCTCCCTACTTCATGGTTACCTTCACGTTGCCACAGGAACTGCGGGAGTTGTTCTTCGGACGGGAGGCAAAGGCGGCTTTCGATGTGTTCTTCCGCGCCTCTTCACAAGCGCTCAGCGAGACCCTCGCTTCCCGGCGTGTTCTCGGTGCCACCACGAGCGGGTTCACCGGGGTGCTCCACACCTGGAACCAGCGCCTTCACTTCCATCCCCACATTCACTACCTCGTTCCGGGCGCAGGCCTCGATGCCGAGGGGCACTACGTCAGGGTCAAAAACGCGAACTTCCTCGCTCACCTGCCCGCAATGACACGCCGCTTCCGCCGTCGCTTTCGCGAAGAACTCGAGCGTCTCCACTGGCAGGTCGATCCTGTCGTCTGGACCAGGGAGTGGGGCATTCACATCCAACCCTTCGGAACCGGAGAGACCGCGATCAAATACCTCGGGGCCTACGTTTCACGCGCCGCCCTCGGCGACAGCCGCATCGTTTCACTCACCGACGAGACGGTGACGTTCAAATGGAAGGATCGCGCTCACGGCAGCCGACCCCGCGTCGAGACGATCAGCGGAGTCGAGTTCATCCGCCGCTACCTGCGCCACGTCCTCCCCCGCGGATTGCGCTCCATCCGCTACTTCGGCTTTTGCCATCCCGCCGCCAAAGCAACGCGTGAACGCGTCGCTTTCCTTTCGGGCCGCGTCCTGCGCATCGGGCCGGTCGCAGCTGAATCATTGCCGCGCGAGGCAATGGGCATTCCGACCTGTTCCTGCTGCCGCCTTCCCATGAAACGCCTCGCCACGATTCAACGGATCTCCCCTCGAGGACCACCCCTGCGTTCATGATGATTCCTGACAGACACACGAAAGATCGTTCACCGGACGGAGAGCTCTCCGGATCGGCCCGCTTGTGCATGACGGCGCTATCATTACCTGACATTGAAATCGAAGGCCTGTCAGAAGGTCACGGCTCGCGGGTTCAGGTCCCCGCTGCGGGGATTTTTCCGCGGTCCGCCAAGCCGCGGCACTCCTTTCCCGGATCGTCCCTAACAAAGCGACAGACACAGTCCGCATAAGGACGAATCCAGCCCTCGCCGGGCTTGTTCAACTATGGGTGTAGTCCAAGGTCTCGTTCCTCGACTTGGCCACACCCTTTATTGTTGTGCTTCCGGTAGCGTAAGGGCTTCGCGATATTGTTCTAGATCGAATTCAAACTTGGGGAACTTTGAGTAATCCCAGTATCCAGCAACCGCATCCTTGCCACGGTGAGGCTGCTTGAAATCCGTCCAACGAACTTTCGTGCCCGTCACCTCGATACGAGCGAGAAATGGCCAGCATCCGCCGCACCCACAGTCGCAACCTAAGATCGCGACCATATCGTCCTCGCTGTCGAAATCCTCGCAGTCCCCCAAGAATCTCTTCGATGGAAGGAATACTTCCTGAGGTGGGAATCCCATGTATGCTCCAGCGATGTCCGCGTGTCCCTCGCGTTTGGCGAATGGAGTCTCGTGCTTGCGGAGCAGACTAATGAGCCGTTCACCATCAACCAACGGATCCGCGACAGAGTACCGCCCGTCATCGATTGGGAGTATGTTGAATCCGAGTTGATTCATTTCTTAGCAGAACGTCAAGCGCTGGCACCCGCTACCGGGAGCGCCACGCCACAACGGGTTTAAGGATTAAAGTTACGAGCGTCATTTCGACAAGGGGCGAGGAGCGGGTTGTCCAGCCGCGTTTTGTTGTGCGTTCTCCGATCGTTCCCAAAGAACGCGAAGTTGCCTTTCTGAAGCGGGTTGATCAACTGCGATAGAATCAAAATAGAGGTTGGTGAGCGCATCTCGGAAGCGACCAGTTCGTTTGCTGGTCTTGCAGATGTCCCTTCCGGACTTGAGATCATTGAGAATCAACTCGGAACAAATCGCGCGATTATTGGGGTCGGTTATGAGGGGTCGAATATCGATCAGATAATTTGTGATCTTCACGTGACACAAGTTGACAAGAAGTCCGCTTATCTTGGGCTTGGTGGCTACGTTGATCCACTCCTCGCCATGTCCGTCGAATGCTCTCCATTGAGAGAGTTCCGTCGGTTTTCGCGGATGGGGAATTCCCGGAAGTCCAAAAAGGGACGAAACGAGTCGTTCCTCACCCGAGTACAAGTTCCAGTGAAGCTCCCAATTGAAAGTCAATGGCGCAGCGACGATGATCGCGATCAAGAGCACGAGTAAAACCATCATCCTACACCTTGGTCTAGTCATCTTCTCGCACAACGTCAAAGGCCAGACGACGGCGAAGCCGTTGTCTGCGCCGCCGTGTTCGCGTCTGGTTTGCTTTCGGATTTTCTTGACGACTCTTCACGCTCTTTCCGAGATTCTTCCCGGAAGGAAGGATGTATTTCCGAAATCGGCACGGATGCTGCCCACTCGAATACTCCGTCATCTGTCAGGTAATGTGTCGGATGGAAATATCGCCGGTCCAAACGAATCAGCGGCGCAAAAACGGTTCCGATCAGGTCACATCCAAAGGGCGTGTAATACCCAATCGCAGGTTGAAATAATATCGCGGTCGTCGCCGACATCCCCGCTGACCACCGATCCCTACCGTCTCGATCAGGCTTCATCCAGTACCCACCTGCCGCAGAATTAATCGAATACGATCCGACATACACGACGAGTAGAACGCTGATCCAGACGATGCTGATCTTGATTTTCCTTCGTCTCGTCATCTTTTAAGGCGAACGTTCAAGAGATGGCGGGCGAAGCCTTGCCATCCTCGCCTAGTTCTGTTTCTCCGTTTCCCATTTCTCGATCGCCCTGTTAAGTTCAAAGGGCGTCATTATCGCCGTGATCGCGAAGAATACCGTCAAAGAGAATGTTACGCCTCGTAGCACACACGTTGACCGTTGGCCCCGTCTAAGTTCGCTCCAAATTCCAATTGAGAAGGTCCCGATGGCGAGCAGGAGAGCGGTGATCGTCATGGGATAATACCAGGCTGGTGAGTGCATCCGCTCGCCTGGCGGATAAAAAGTGGTGTAAAAGTAATAGGAGGCAATCGTGGCCGAGACACCGATCAGGAGTTGAAGGCAGATCGTGGTGAACGAGCAGGCGAAGCACCGTGATCTCAGGTCACAGAAAATTTCAATCGGGAGTGCGATCAGGATAAAAAGGGCAAATCTCGCGAAATGAAGGCCAATCGTGGGCCGGATGAGCAAGTCCCATAGAGTGGTTCCTTCCATCGTTGATTCGTCCAGCCGCACTTGGTTCTGCGTTGGTATCATGGGCATGCCGGTTCGATCAAGTCCGGAAAGATTAAATATCCTCTCAATGATTTTTTGGATATGACTCAATCCTCGTTCCTTGGAATCATAGTCAGGCGACCACAGCGAGGCAGATACCTTCCCGTAGGAAAGTTGAACTGAGGTCCCATCCAGCCCCTTCACCTTGTCCGACGACACCTTTTTCCAATCGACTCCTTCCAATTCCTTCTTCAGATCTTGCATCGCCACTGGCGGGAGCTGCATCTGCCGTGACACTTTTTCTTTGCCTCTGGAAGTGGTCGCCACTGCCAAGGCACCATTGGAACCAATGGAAATCTGAATATGGCGGTTTGGAATCCGCAAAGCATTTGAATAGTCTAGTGACACAAGAGGTTCGGCCGCGCGTGCTGACGTAGCGGCGATCAAGAAACAAATGGCGGCCACGAGTCTCATGTTTTCACAGAACGTAGAGGATGATCACGCAGAGGAGCGCAGCGACTCGGAGTTGATCACTCCGACTGGATAGGCCTCCGTTCTGGAAGCAGTCTGTAGACCAACTCCAACGCGTCCTCCATTTCGTTGAAAAAAAATGCGAAGGAAGTGTTCGTGCCGAAATTAGGGGCCTCAAACATAAGCATTAATTCAACTCTCTCGCCACTAACCTGCATGATCACTGGTTTCATGAAGTTCCCGTTTTGGAGCTTCTGCCACTCTTTAAGCTTCTCGAGGCTGGAGATGAAGACTCGAACTTGAATCGATTTTTTGGGCTCCAATTCGATTTGGACAGATTGGACGTCCTGAGGCTCGATATTGAATATTGGCCTCTCTCCTTCTCCCACAAGATTCGACGTAACTGTGAGCAGGAGTACCAGGATAGGGTATTTCGTTTTCATATCTATTTTGCCTATCGATCAAGAGGTGGCAGGCGAAGCCTTGCCACCCTCGCCGTGTTCGATGCTTGTTGCGCTGCCATTGTCGCAGAAGACTCCCCGGACGAACGCACCTGCTAGGAGTTCGGACGACCATACGAGCCAAATTCGATGGCGCTCATTTTCGGTATCTAGGTAGACATTCCCAGATGCCATCGTGTTTTCTCTGGCATCGTTCTCAGATCCCGCTTCTTGGAGGAGTTCGGTTACGAAGGAGTCTACGGGCATAGCCTCAAGGGTAATTCCTCGGTTTAGTTTTCCATTGTTGTTTACATCGAGTCTCCAAGTGCTGTCAGATTCCATTGTGGCGATGAAGACGTTCCTCAGGCCCTTCAGTTCCAGCAGAGCTTGTTTAAGTTTCGTTTTCACATCGAACAGTATTTATTCGTATGACCGTCCGAAGTAATATCACCTCGACGGTCGAGCCCGAGAATGCGTAAAAAACCCCGCCCTGACAAGGAATATTCGGATCGAGGTGCGCATATCAGAGTGCCGAAGAGGACGGAAGTTCGGCCCGGATTCCCTTCCTGATATCACTACTTCATGTTCCCGGATTTGCTTGTTTACGTCGATGCAAGGACGAGGGCCGGTCCCAAAGATTTCTCGTCAAAACCGTCAAAAACTCCTCTGCTACTCAGCGTTTCTCTGGAGATCCCCGGTCACGAAGACATTTGCGCCTTCAGTGCTCCCGAACATCGCCCCCTTCGGGCAGCCTGCAGGCTGGCTGACTCGGAGCGCGCACCTCGACTCCACGACGGAGATCTACCTGCACGTCGCGACGGGAGCACATGGTCTCGGAATAGTGAGTCCGCTCGATGGTCTGGCGGCTTGACTTTGGCTCCCCGGCCTTGCGCGGAGGGGCTTGATAAGCCCCTTTCCCTGGTTTCGGGATACCGGGGATCGGCGCCCACCCGCGAGCCACTCCGAACCCCCTACTCCCCTGCCCTTCCCAAAAACCGGCGCAGAAACTCGAAGCTTCCCTGCCCGTTAATCGAATGCCCGCCGTGGAAAAACTCGATCCCGGTCTTTTCCTCCATCCCGAAGCTCGCATAGAGCCGGCGGACTTTGGCATACTCGTGTGCGACCCATTCGTCGGTGGAGACGCGGTCATGATGGCCACGCTCGACAAAAAAGGGTCGTGGAAAAATGAGACCGGCCATCTCGGCGTAATCGAATCGTGAGCCCATGTTCCAGTAGGGCATTTCCCACTCGATGCTTTTCATAAATCCGCCCGGAAAGTCGGGGTCGGCGACCTTGCGGGTCCAATGGTTAAAATCTCCCGAGCAGATCGAGAGACAGTAGTCAGGAATCACCGCCGGGACCCGCACCGCGGTTTCGCCTCCGTAACTCAGTCCGTAAAAGGCGATGTGTTTACCATCAACTTCGGGCAGGGTTTTCAACCAGCTCAGGGTCTGTCGATGGGAGGCGGTGATGAAGGTGAAGAGGGTTCCTCCGATCAGATTCGCCTTGCGGTCGAGCCAGCGGTAGCGGTCTTCGCCGCGATAGAGATTGTGCGGTGCGAAGGTGATGAAACCCTCTTCGGCGAGTCGGGCCGCGAAGCCGTTGTAGGCGGACTTGCCTTCGTCCACGGTGTCGAGCGGCACGCCGTTTCGTCCATGCTGACAGACCACGACGGGGCGTTTATCTCCGGCGGGAATATTCTTTGGCAGAATCAAAAGGCCCCAGGCTTCGAACCCGGGATAGACATCAAGCACGACATCCCACGCGGTCCAGGCATCCGTCTCGCGGATCTTCCGGCTCCGCGGATTGAGGGGAAGAAGTTCCTCGTCGAAGGTGCCGATGATCTCCTCCTCGAATCGGGTCCGCCACTCCTCGCTCCGGGTGAGGAAGTTCAGCGGGCTGAGCCGCTCGTGGGATTTTTCGGTGGACCAGGAGCCGGGACGAAGCACAGGTTCGGCTTCAAAAAAGAAGAACTCATCCCGGGCCTGATCGGAGCGATCCACGAGGGACTGAACCTGTTTTTCCATCCCGAGGAAAAGACGACGGTGCCGGTCGTCGGGATTAAATCCGAAACGCTCCTCCCGCATCAACGCTAGCGGCGGAGTCCGGCTGATCTCGGCTTCGTGGGCGATGGCCTGGAGGAATCCCGCGACGGAGGGGTAGTCGCCGCGCGCGTTGCCTGCTGCCTCGTTGATGAGAAACTGGGAGGGAACCGAGAAGGCATTCATGACCTTCGCGATGCGGTTGAATTCGAGTTCGACGGAAGTGTAGGTTGGCGTGGTCAGGGATCCTTTCCTGTCCTTCACTTCCGGAAAGGCGGTGTGCTCGACGAGGAGCGTGCGTGGATGGATGAGGGCCGCAACCCCGGCATCGCCATGCGCCGGAAGCAGATTAAAAAGATGCCGGTCGATTGGTTCCTCCCAGGCGGCGTTTCTCGAGCCAAAGGCGCCGCTGACAAAGGCGTGGCTCACCCTCGGATCGATCGCCGCCCCGTAAAAAGCGGCGCGTCCTCCCTCGCCATATCCGGCAAAGGTGACCTCGGCCCCGGGAAAGCTTTGATGAAACCAGTCCAGCGCGGCGAGCATGGACTGCATCTCGTAGCCGAGCGGATGGCGTCCCATTTGAAACGCCTGACGGTAGATCCATTCGCGATGACTTTGATTCGTTTTGAGGATGGCTTCGTCCTTCCCGTCCGGACCTCCGTAGATCTGACGGTTCAGGGGTGCGGGAATGAGGAGACGAAATCCGGCGGTCGCAAAACGCAGGGCGATCTGCTGATGCGGCTGAAGTCGCGGGGTGAGACCGAGGACATCCTCGGGCGTCTCGTCCGCGTCGGGCATCAGTACCATGAGGGGCGGACTCGTCGCTCCGGAATCTTCACTGACGGGATTCACATAGAGCCCCTCGGCGTAAAAGTCCTCCAGCACCGGCCAGCGCACCTGATAGACACTGAAGCCGGGACCCTCCGCCACCCGGGCCGTGGACGGCTCGCCTTCGAAGGAAACCGGATCGCGGGAAATGAATTCCAGCCGGGGCGGGAGCCGGTCATCGACGACGCCGAGTTTTTCCCTGAGCGCGAGGCGGGAGGCTTCGACAAAGGTCTTACGCTCCTCCTCATCGAGCGGGAAAGCCGGAGGGGTGAGCAGGGTCTCCGCGATCTCCGCCTCGACAAAGGCGTGGGCACCGTCCATTACGCGGGCGGAGAAATCCTCGTCGGTCCAGTCGAGCGGTAAAGTGGCTGGAAGGGTCGTTGCCTCCTGCGCGGGTGAACTCGATACGAGGAAGATGGAGATAAAGAAAAAGATGGAGGGGAGGAATGATCGATTCATGGAACCTTTGCCGGTTTCAGTTCGACCTGATTGATCCGGGTGCTCATGTCTCCGGTCGCACGGACGACGATGACGATTCCGGGATCGGGCTCTCCTTCCGGGAAGTGCCGCGTGATCGTGTAGACGTCGGAGAGACTGATGTTGAGATTTTGAAAGGAAACATCGATGCCCTCGGGGAGATCGGCCTCGGCGATTTCCTCCTGCACCTCTTCGTTGAGTTCCGCCTTGTAATCGTTCAGATCGACGCGCAACTGGGATTCGATTCCTTTGACAAGCAGGCCCTCAAGAAGCCAGGCGGCGGCTCCGGACAGTTTGTCGCGTGTTTCCACGGTCAACTCGACTTCGGAGAATCCCAGGGTCATCTCATCGTAGTTGATGATGGGCCGGCCGCTCACCCAGATCGAACCGGCGATCTTCCGTCCCAGGGTCGACTGCCCCGCCTCGAGGTCGAGTTTCAGATTGAGAAGGCCGTTCTGCCCGACTTTGGCTTCAAGGCCGGACATTTCAATTTTGGATCCGATTCCGGTATCGACTTCGAGGGTCTCGGTTTTGAGGACTTCGTTGAGTTCACTCACGCTGATGATGAGAGGGATGAGGAGGTCGGTTCCGCCCGCTCCTTCGAGGATGCCGAGTTCAGGCAGCGGAGCGATCGCCCCGACAACGGGTTCCCGGTTGGTGAGATAGGTTTCCGACTGAATCCCGACCGTCACCGAAAGTTGATCCGGCTTACTGTAGTCCATCGGGCCGAGGAGGAGCCGTCGGGGCGTCACGTTAACCCAGGCAGGCGGGTCATCGGAGATGGACTTGCTCAGGTAGGCCTGCTCCCAGAGTTTGGTGATCTCGCCGCGCAGATCAATACTTTTGCGGAGCGTAGGGGTGAGCTTCGCCGCCTCCTTTTGAAGGAAGACCCCGAGACTGCCGCCCAGCACTTCACCGATCTCAACTTTACCCAGCTGTCCGAGGCTGAGTGATGCTTTGTTGAGGGTCACGGAGGGCGTAAAGTTCGGAGTAATGGTCCAGTCAGGCATCACCTGAGGGACGAGCGTCCCGCCGCCAATACCGCCGATCTCGACATCCCCATTGACCGGAAAGGAGATGATCTTCATGTCGACATCTCCCTTCACCTGCGCCGCCCCCTCGAAGGGAACGGAGAAAGTCAGCTGCGTGCCGTTGTTCTGAAAGTGAATCGGCCCCCTCACCACATCCCAGGCGAAGGCCCCGTTCCGGATGTTCTTCTGAAAGTTCTTCACCTCGCTGCCCTGGAATACCTCGGGGGTCTGGGCATTGGCAATCTCGTCGAGGAGAGCCAGGGGAACGACGATGTTCACCGCCAGCACCGAAGTTTCGGAGCGGGGCACATCGAACTCACCGATGGGTTCTCCCGTGGGAGCTGTCACCGAAATCAGCTTGGGACCGAGGATGCGCGCCCCGACAAATACCGCGAGGACACCGGCAAGGGCCAGGGCACCGAGGAGGACGAGAATTTTCTTAATATTCATGAGGAGAATTTGACTGGCCAGAGGGAGTCTGCCCTCTCTGGCACAAACAGGGAATACCTGATTCCGCCGTTTATTTCAAAACGTTCCAATGCGAATATCCGTAAATGTTTGTGCAGAATGAAACGATTGACTGGGGCGTGCGCTCTCTGGGGGCGGCTTCCCGCTCCCGGCTGAAATGCGGCCACCTGCTCGTTGAGTTCAGCCGCGGGAACGACGAGGTCTGCCTCGCCTCGAAGACACTCAGTGATGAGGAAGCCGTGACCGGTCTCGAAGCGGACACTCCGGTGTCCTGGACAAGCTGGGCCGTCTGCACCGGTGCCCGCGGGGTCAAGGTTCTGCCCGGCCTTCCCGATTTGCCGGTGCTTGCCCCTCAGGTTCCCGCCTTTGAAGTCGCTCCCGGCGCCGAAACGAGGGTCTATCTGCGTATACCCGTGTCCGTCCTCGTCAAATTGGCCGACCGCGACGAGGATCTCCTCGCCGAATTCCCGAGCGAGCTGCTTCCGAAGGTCTGGTTCGGAGAGGCGGACAAGGCGCTGCAATGCTACCGCCTCAATTCCTCCGCCAGCCGGGAGATCATCCGTGACCTCGACAGCGCCGAGATTCAGGCACCCGTGTTGATCCGGAATGAGTCGCGCGAGACACTCACCGTCACCCAGATCTGTCTGCGCGTCGGTCTCCTTGGCGTCTATCGCTCAGGCTCGTCCCTGTGGGCCAGTGAAACGCTCGTCTGCTACCAGGGCGGCGTCAGCCCAAGCCGCATCACGGCGAAGAGCGGGCCTCCCGCGGAAGCACCCGAGGCGAAGCTGATGGCGGCGCCCCGGGAGACCGCTCCCGAAACCCTCGTCGGGCGTACGTTTCGATCCTTCCGCCGATGGACGCTCGGGGTGTTTTAGGGAGCAACCGAAAATGGAGCAGCTAGAAGCAGCTTCAGGCCTCGGCCCTCAAAAAGTTCCCCGGGCGTTAAACGAATAAAGCATAGCCCTCCCCCTCGCTCCGGAGTAACCTCCCGGGGTAGCCCCGACCGGCCCGGTCGGGGATTGGGCGCCCGCCCTTCCTTGGTCGTCCAACTCGGTCGTTCGAGCCGAAAGTCCTACCCGCGCTGACTCGCGAAGGATCCGGGTTATCACAACCATTTCATCCGCCGGAAGAGCCAGAACATCCCTGCCGCACAGAGGATAAAGGCCACCCAGATCGCGGGATAGGCGTAGGGCATCGAGAGCTCCGGCATACGTTCGAAGTTCATACCGTAGATCCCCGCGAGGAAAGTCAGGGGCAGGAAGATCGTCGAGAAACAGGTCAGCACCTTCATGACCTCGTTCATGCGGTTGCTGGCAGCGGAGAGATAAAATTCGCGCAGGGAACTGCTGTTTTCCCGGAGATCCTCGGTCGTCTCGATCGCCTGAATGGCGTGGTCGTTCAGGTCGACAAAAAAGGGAAGCGAGGTTTCTGAAATCAGGCTCGAACTGTCCCTCAGAAGCGAGCCCGCGATTTCACGAATGGGGCGAATGGCGCGCTGGAGATGATTGACGTCGCGTTTCAGCGCGTAAAGCTCACCGACCTCCACCTCCGAGGCGTCCTCCTGAAGGCGTTCATCCATCGCCACGACGGAGTCGTCGAGTTGATCGATCACGTAGAGATAGTTGTCGACCACCGCATCGAGGACGGCCCAGGTGAGGTAGTCACCTTTGAACCGCCGGATACGGCCACCGATATTGGTGACGATGCGGTCGATCACCGGATCAAAGACCGAGGTGGGGCTTTCCACAAAGGTCAGGACAATATTTCCCGGGAGGAGGAGCAGACAGAAATGCTGCACGTCGATCACCTTCTCAGTGTCACTGATCGTGATGAGCCGTGTAACAACAAAGACCTCGTCCTCGTGGTTCTCGATCTTCGCGCGGCTGTTAGTGTGGAGGATGTCCTCAAGGATAAGACTGGAAACACCGAACTCTTTACCGACGCGGGAAATCTCCTCGACGGCGTGCAGCCCGGTGAAGTGAAGCCAGTTCACTTTTTCAGGACTGCCCTTGATGGTATTGTCAGGGAAAGACTCAAACTCCGTCACCTGGCAGGAGTTTTCACTGTACTCGATCAGGCGGACCTTCGCGGCATCGGTTCGCTTGACTCCCCGGTGGACGAGGGATCCCGGCGACTGGGCGAGTTCTCGCTTTTTCTTTTTGGGGGTATTAAAAGAGGTCGAGCTGGGGCGGGGCGGATTCATCGGAAATAGGGCATCTTAGCGCGAGGATTGAGTTTGTCAGCGGGGGATGCAGGAGGTCTTTGTTTTTCCCTATCTGTGCCAATCCGTGTAAATCTGTGCCCATCGGTGTTAAAAAAGCAGAAACACAGATTTACACAATCGAAGCGCAGCGCAGATAGATGCCGAAGGCGTCAAATTCGCTTCGCTCCCACAGATGACACAGATAGGAATCAATATTAAAGCCTTCCACTACCTCCCCAGTCCTTTCCTTTTCGAATCCCGAAATTGCGCTAGGGTCTCCGGATGACGAATGACGTTCAGGCAGGCCCGGGCAAATCGCGACAGGCGATTTTCGGGGGATCCTTTGATCCGGTCCACCGGGGTCATCTCGCTATGGCGACGCTCGCGCGGGAAAGGCTGCACCTCGACGGACTGACCTTTGTTCCCTGTTCGGTTTCTCCCTTCAAAAAGGGAACGGTCGCGAACGGGTCGCAGCGGCTTCACATGCTGAAACTGGCCCTTGCTGATTCCGGAATGGACTGGGCTTCGGTCTCGGAATTTGAACTGAATCGCCCCGCCCCGAGTTATTCCTGGGAGACGGCCCGCCATTTTTCCGCAAGCTATCCCGGGGTCGAGTGGTGTTGGATTCTCGGGACGGATCAGTGGGATCAGATCGAGCAATGGGCCCAGCCGGAGACTTTGCGTGAACTGCTCCACTTCATCGTCTTTTCGCGGGAAGGCGATGATGTGATCGACCGGCCGGGATGGAGATATACGGCGATACCCTTTGAACATCCCGCGTCATCCACGGCGATCCGCGCGGATTTTGCCGGGCATGGAGAATGGCTGACGGAGGGCGTGAGGGAGTATGGTGAGAGACAGGGGATTTATTGAGCGCTGGGGGTCGAGATTAAGACCAGGATTAAGATTAAGATTAAGATTAAGATTAAGAGTGGGGAGGGACCGGCGGGTCACCCCACAATGCCTGAAACATCGAGCAGCCAGACCTGGCGCCCGCTTCCGCCATGGGGCGAGTCGATCGTGACTAGTTTTCCGTCGTTGCTGGAGCGGGGGTGATTGTCGCAACGCCATTCGCCGACATAATCCTTCGGAGAATGGAAGTGCCCGAGATCGTGACGCTTCTTTGTCGGCTCGTGATACAGGTAGGGCGTCTGCTGGCGGCGCACTCCGTTCGGGTAGGTGTCGTTGAGGATCCACTCCTGCCCGTTTCCGACAGAGAGGTAAGTGTTGTGACCGTTCACCGGCATGTCCCCTTCCCCGACGAGGGTGAACTTGCCCGTCCTGTCCTCGAGCAGGTAGAAGGCGTCCTTCTGTCCCTCGGGCCTGGTCCAGGCGGTGATGTGATGCGCATCGCGCCAGATGAAGTGCGAGGTGTAACCCGAGGGATCGATGATGTAGGGATCACTGCCGTCGAGATTCATCGTGAACATGCGCGTGACAAAACCGTTGTTCACCGCGAACTCCGCATCGTCAGGTCCCTTCGCACGCCAGCGGTGGAGAAAGGTGAAGCGCTTCGAATCGGGCGCGACGAGGAGGTGATTAAACCAGTTCCACTGCTCCGCGAGGGAACCGTCCTTGAAGGGAATCGCGGCGGCTTCGGCATAGCTGAAGATAAGTTTCTCCTCCCCTGTCGCGAGATCGACCCGCCAGATTCCGGTTTTCTCCGGAGCCTTCATCGTGCGGTAGGCATCAGCCACGCCTTGGTAGCCATAACCGGGACGCAGGGCCTGGAGCCGCGCGAAATCGGTCGTCACGCCCCATTTGCCGTCGGGACTCAGGGCGTAGACGGCGCGAGGCAGCGTTCGCACCTCTCCCGTCTCGATGTTCTTGATGCGGGCGACAAATCGGTCGCCTTCGCGATCGTTCCAGAGCACTTCGTTTTTCGATCCCGGCACCCACTGCAACATGCAGCCCTGCTGCCAGCCCCAGGCGTCACTCTTGCCGAGTTCGGTCCAGCGGTCCCCGTCCTCAAGATCGATCATCCCGACTTTGATCTGATCCGCCGCCGTCGGGGTGCGGTGCTCAAAGGAGACCTGATTGCTCAGGACAAAGCGGTTCGTCGGATCGAACTGGAGCTTGTCGTAGTATCCGAACCAGTGAAAGGCTGGACCCTTCGTGATCGCCCGCGCCGGGACGAGAGCCTCGCTGTATTTCGAAAAATCTTCGGGAGCGGCATCCTGGCCGGCGAGGCGGGAGGTGACAAAACCCGCGCCGGTCAGGGCGGTCGAGGAGAGGAAATGGCGACGATTCATGAGAGGAAAACGTGAAGGAATAAATTGAGCGCGAAAACCGAATATTTCTCAAGCATTCAGTTCGATCAAGGTTGCGCTAATTTTCCCGCCTATGCCTCTCCGTTCGTGTTAAATGGATTTGGGGGAAACGGATGGGCAAAGATGAATGAAACGTTCGATTCGATTTTGGCTTCCTCCATCCGTGCCAATCTGTGGGAGCGAAGCGAATTTGACGCCTTCGGCATCTATCTGCGCTGCGCTTCGATTGTGTTCATCCGTGTTTTGATCCGGGCACTTATGCGCGCTGACTAAACTTTTGGAACACGGATGGGCACAGATTAACACGGATTTTCACCGATGACTTTGACTGGATCGTCCAAATTGACTGGACTTCATTCATCCATTTTAATCCACGAAAGCCGGAAACAATCTTACCCAACCGGCAAAATGCCAGCCGGCCCGGCGGCTCAAGGAGGAGGAAAAGAACCACCGGGCCGGACTGGTCTGAGCCGCGATCGCCGTTGCTGGACTGATCGCTCGAAAAACTTAGTTGGTGCGCACCACGAGGACCCGTCTGTCGAGCTGCATCTGCGCTTCGTTACCCTGAGGATACATGGGGAAATTCTCACCGTAACCCTGGGCACTCAACATGCTCGCAGGCACTCCGTAGCGCTGGGTGAGTTCGTCGAAAATCCGTTTGGCCCGCATTCCGGAGAGGGAGAGATTAAATTCATCCGTGCCGTCCGTGCTGGTGTGCCCTTCGATCGCGAACTGCGTTCCGGGGGTTGTCTCGTTCAGGGCAATGATGACTCCGGCCACTTCCTGGAGGGCAAAGCGGGATTCGATATCGAGGAGATCGGCCGTCTCCTTGAGGAAGAGCACCGGGAGAGTGACATAGGGCAACTCAACGCTTTTTCCCTGATCTTCCACGAGCACGACACTGCGTTCCGAATTGTAGACACGACGCGGACGTCCGGGAGTCTCGACGACGGTGGTGGTAGTGGTCGTTGCCACGGATGGCGCGGGCGTCGGTACGACTGCGACCGGTGTCGCCACGATCATCCGGGGAGCCAGCGACAACTGCCTCTGGACTTCGGCGCTGTTAAAGGTGCGGACTTCCACCACCTCACCGAGTGCGGGAGTCGGGTTGACCACGGTAACCTGAGCCTGCAGGGAGACGGACGGGACAAAGAGGACAGAGAGCAAAAGCAGACGATAGTTCATGGTATTTCGAAGGGAGTTTAAGTTCCGGCCCTTCGATCATCGCCCTCAAGGTCCCGATTCACGATGGGGTGAAACCCTACTGCTTGCTCTCCTGTCCAGTGGCAGTGCCAGCCACCGGATTGACAGGTGGAACGACACCTGACATCAAGGATTCTCCCTCCCTCAAACTATGACATTACCCGATCAATGCAGGAACCCTCCCGATCGGAGTACCCGATTTATAGAGAGATTCCGCGCTTCATGATCTGATCCTGAATCTCGCGGTTCTCCTTAATCTTCCTCCAGGCTTCGTCAGCTCTTTCTTCCGCTCTCTCGAGCTCTCTGATGTGCGTATCGAGAACACTTCTCGATCCCACATCCGCGTTGAGGAGTCGCTGAAACTGGTCGATGAGACTTTTCTGCGTATCGATCACCGGGACGAGACGTTCATCCGATCGCGCTCGCAGACTATTGAGCCGGTTCTTCGCTTCCTGAATGGGATTATTGCGACCGAGCTTGAACTCCTCGATCGGTGTTCCGTCTTTGATCTTGGCCATGGCCATCGAGAAGGGTGCCATGGCCTCGTCTATCCGCATCAAGGTTCCTACCAGGGAATACTTCGCCGGCAGGGCACGGCGACTGGCCGCTGCGAGGATTTTGGCGGTGTAACAGTTGGGCAGCGCGGTTTGGATTGAAGCCAGGCGCTGTTGCATCTCCGGTGTATAGATCGCCGCGCCCTGAGCCGTCAGTTCTTTCTGAACGGCCTCAAGATCGGTCATCGCCGCACGACCGGCTTCCGTCATCCGGGACGGGTCAGCGAGGGCGAGGGCTTCGTCGAGTTGCGTGAGCGTAAAGACCTTGGCCGTCAAAAACCGACGGAGACTTTCCTCGACGATCAGATCGGTGATGTCCTCCTCGTTCGCGGCCGGGATGCCGATGAGGTTGCACCCGGCTCCCATCGCCCCGCGGATTTTGTCGGCCACTCCACCGACTGGCTGGACCGTCGAATCCGCATTGAGATCACCGGTCACGGCGAGATGGGCCGGAATTTCAAACCCATGAAAGAGAGATTCCAGAAGGATCGCGCAGGCGACTGCTGCGGAGGGACCGTCTTTGCCACCCCATTTGTCGGCAAACCCGAATCGCACATTGGTATTGGCGGGAAAACCTCCGTTGCGCAACATCACGGCACGCCCCACTTCCTGATTGGCGCGCCGCATGTCCTCGCCAACGTCCTGATTAAATGAAATTTCGGCGCTCCCGTCGGTTCTTTCAGCAATGGCCGTGACGGTCAACTTCATCGCCGAGGCGGCGTTCTGACCATCGTCAAGAGGACGCACCAGAAGCGCATGGATCGTTCCGAGGGATCGATTGAACTTCCGTCCTTCGTCGCCTTTAACCTGATAGGAACTGGCCGTGGTGCTCGTTGGTCGTGAGTTTTCCGACGATGTCAGGGATGGATCTGTCGAGGTCGAGGAGCTGCCCGAGTTTGAATTGACCCCAAGCTGGCAAGTGTAACTACCGCTGTTGTTAACTCGAAACCACAGTTCTATTTTGGGATTGGCGGCGCTCCTCGCCACTTCCGTCTTACTCCCGTTATCGCAAATGTTTTCGATACACTTCCTGGACGTCTCGATGAACGACTCACTGACCTCCGCACTAAGTAAACCTCCGACCCCGCCTGCAAATCGCGTAGCAACTTCGCGGTACTCCTGAGCCCCTCCCGGAACGGCGAAGTGAAACACCAGCTTATCCACCCTGTCGTTCAGGAGGTGGAAGGTGAGATGGCCCTCTGTCTGAACCCAGATGAAAGGTTTTGTCAGTGTATAGGCATCAATTTTTCCAGGATTCTTATACGGCTCACCGTAGCCGGTAATGGCGAGCGCTTCTGCCCCGCTCATTCCGATTCTCAACGGTCCAATCTCAAGGTGCTCGCCCTCCTGGGTGTTACCGGAGGTCGTCAGCGCGAAAAGAAATAGAAGGGCGGTTCTAGCTTTCATTCTTTTGATCTCACAGCATCTCCGCAACGACAAAGGTAAGGATTCGAAATACTGCTCCCGGCGGCAAGAAAAAAAGGATGGAATTGAGAATCACGGGATAAACGACCCGAAGCATTTGAGAACAAATCCGCTCGAGGATCCGGTCAGGGTAGCTTCGGCTTTGGCGTCCCTACCTCGGGTGAACTTTTGACCGGCTCGTAGTAGGCATTATGAAGCGTCACCTGAGTGAATGGAATCTCCCAGTGATTGGCGTGGCAACAGTCAACCGCAAAACGCTGTAGAGCCCGGGTGAGAAACTCATAACGGTGGGCGAGCGTTCCGTCGAGGTCGGCAATGATCACATAGGTCAGCGAGGAAGCTCCGGCCGAAGCGAACTCAACCTTGAGGCTGATGAGGAGTTCGCGATCCTCGATAAGGGTGCACATCTCCCGGGTGAGATAACTCCAGAGAGTTTCCGGAATCGTTGTAGTGCAGTCCGCCTGGTGCTTGTAATCAATCCCGAAGTTCGTTGTGATCCGGAAGCTATGAGAGAGATTCACCGGCGATTTTAAAAGGAACTCTGCCGTGGGGATAGTGACCTTTGCTCCGCCAAGTTTGACGAGCTGGACAAACTCGGGCGACTGGGAAATGACTTTTCCCCTTCCCGCTTCGGGCAACTCGATCCAGTCCCCCTCCTGGCACGGAAACCAGAGTTCACCTTCACTGCTTATTCTCCGGGAGAGGAGACCCTCGATCCGATTGATGGGCAGTCGCAAGGTTCCGCCCCGGAGCCGCTCGTTGACGAGGGTGGCAAAAAAACTGAGTCGCTCCACCTTCCAGGGAATTCCGTTGAAAACAACACGCTCCCCTTCCCTGACTTCACCGAGATTCATGAGAACCCGTCCCTGGGCATAGAATTTCGGCAGTCCGTTCTTTGCGGCGATGATAAGACCGAGGAGAAGGACGATCGCAAGGCCCATGAGAACCCAATCGCCGGCGGCATAAAGGACCAGCAGCGCAGCGAGGACGGCACCGATGGCGGCGAAGAGGTGGAGCCCGACATCAACGATGCGGGTGTAGAACGGGCGAGTTCCCTTCTTTACCCACGGGGTAAAACCGTTCACCCACTGATGAAAATAACGCAGCGCGAGAAAGGTCCCGAAGAGGGCGAGAAGTGAGAGCAGGAGATTGCGTCCGCGGCTCCGGAAGAAAGTCTTGAATCCGTCACGCATCGAACTGAAGAGAGAAGGCTGATTGCGTTCCGCCTGCTCCAGCTGGTAGGTAATCGCCTGGATCCGGTTTTCCGCCTGCTGATGGCGTTCATCCCACTTGAGTTTGGTTTCAGCGATTGCCTTCGCCAGATCCGGATTCACCCCGGCCGGCAGAGTCTCGAGATTGGCGAGCGCGGCCTCCGTCGTTTCGAGCCGCTTTCTCCAGATGGCCAGTTCACTCCGGAACTGTTCGATTTCGCGCGGCTTTTTGGTGAGCTCCTTCAGCTCATCGACAATCGGGCGAATGAGTCCCTGAACTTCATCGATGAGCACAAACTTGACCGCGGCCGCCTCGTCATACTCCGCGGGATCAATTCCGGTGGCGATCGATTCAAAGTCGCTCCTGAGGACATCCCGTCGTGCGACCAACTGACTGATCTCGGTCTCGATGCCTTCATTCTCCGCCGCAGTAGCCGTCTTCGCCTCCCTCGCGAGGACGGCAATCCGTTCGTCGATCGACTGAATCGAATCCCGGACCGAATCGAGCGCGAGGATGGATTGCCCGTCATTCCCGAGAGAAGTGGTTTCTTCAGCGGGAGGATCCTGGGAGAGAATCGGGGCACACGAAAGACAGGCGAGAACGCCCGCGATCACCAAATGAAAGAGTGACCGAGGATGAGCCGTTGCGTTCATCCCCAAACCTTTCATGGAGGAGCCCATCCCGCCAATGATTCTTTCGCAGGAGTGGAATCGATGGAGATATACCGTTTATGAGAGCCCTACAAGGCACTCCAGCGAACCGGCAAAGCGGGCACAAAAAGGTTTAATCGTCAGATATGACCCATCCCCCGTCAAACCGGTCTAAAGAGAGATCCCTCGCTTCATGAACTGATCCTGAATCTCGCGATTTTCCTTCACCTTCTTCCAGGCTTCTGCGGCCCTACCTTCGAATTTCTCGAGTTCCGCGATATGAGTGTCAAATACGCTCTTCGATCCTATATCCGCGCTGACAAATCTCTGAAATTGGTCGACAACCGCCTTCTGGGCATCGATGACCGCAACAAGGCGCTCATCTGATTTAGAACGCAGTGCGCTGAGTCGGTTTTTCGCCTCCTGCATCGGGTTGTCACGATTTAAACGGAATTCATCAATGGACTCACCTTCCTTGACCTTCGCCAAAAATCCGGCAAATGGAGCCATCGCTTCATCTATCCTCATGAGTGACCCCACCAGCGAGTATCGGGCCAGCAGAGAGCGTCGTCCAGCGGCGGCGAGGATCTTGGCGGTGTAACAGTTTGGAAGAGATGTCTGAATCGAGGTCAACCGCTGTTGCATCCCGGGTGTAAATAGCGCTGAACCTTGCACCGCCAGTTCCTTCTGGACAGCGTCAAGGTCGGTGAACGCCTTACGAACATCGTCTGACATCCGGGAGGGATCGGCGAGGAGAAGGGCATCGTCGAGTTTCTCAAGTGTGAAAACTTTCGCTGTCAAAAAGCGCCTGAGATTTTCTTCCACCACCAGATCAGTGACATCCTCCTCGTTGGACGCAGGGATTCCAATGAGAGTGCATTTCGCATCCATCGCTCCCCTGATTTTGTCGGCCACTCCGCCGACCGGTTGCACGGTCGAGTCAGCATTGAGATCCCCGGTGACCGCGAGTTGTACCGGGATCTCGAATCCGTGAACGAGTGATTCCAGAAGCAGTGCGCACGCCACTGCGGCCGATGGCCCGTCTTTGCCACCCCATTTGTCAGCAAAACCGAAACGCACATTCATGTTGGCAGGAAATCCACCGTTGCGAAGCATAACCGCACGCACCACCTCTTGATTGGCGCGCTGCATGTCCTCGCCAACCTCCTGATTAAAGCCGAAATCGACCAACCCGTCCGTTCGCTCTCCGATGGCGGTGACCGTCAGCTTCATGGCCGAAGCGGCGTTCTTTCCGTCTTCAAGAGGACGGACAAGCAAGGCATTGATCGTTCCCAGTGATCGCTGAAAAGTTCGGCCATCAGCGCCATTAACCTGATAGGAATTGGCTGAATTGTAAGCCGGCGCCTTGGCGGGGATGCCGGTCCGGTTACCCGGGGTCATGGGCCCCATTGGACCCATTGGCCCCATTGGAAAGGAACGCCCGGTTCGAACCGTGATGCCTCCCTCGAGGAGTTGGTACCCGGAACCCAGACCCGGATCGACCACAAGATGGCAGGCAAAACCACGATTGGCGACAACACGGAATGACATCACAACGGTGGGATCTTCGGGGGAAACCGCCTGAGCCATAGGGCGACCGAGATCACAGATTTCATCAATACCGCTTTTTGCCCTCGTCACAAACTCTTCCCTGTCTTTAAATTCCAACAATCCTGCGGCTTCACCGGCAAATCGGTAGGCATTCGCTCGAGACTCCAATGTATAATCGGGAATCATGACAATGAATCCCAACCCCGCAACCTTCTCATCGCGAACCGTAAAACTGATCTGCCCCTGTTGCCCCAGATAGGTAATACTATCCGGAACTTTGAAAACTTCGGATTCTATTACCCGGTTCGAAGGATCTGAGCCACTTGCGGATTGACCCGCCTTCACCGGCACTCCGTGCGTCGTAATCGCCAGTGCCTCCTCTTTCGTCATTCCCACCTTCCATTCTGCTATCACAGGAGGAGGGGACTCTTGCGAGTAACCCTGGGTGACTACTGCAAATAAAACTGCGAGGGCTGTACGAGCGTTCATTCTTTCGAATCCGTAGCGTCTGCACCACGAATTGTGCAAGGATTCGAAAAACGCCCTTCATCAGCAAGTAAAAAAGCTCCGGGAAAGTAAAAACTCACCTACTTACAACTCTCTTACCTCCCCCATTGAACCCTCTTCAGCCCCTCTCCCTCACACCAGCAAATCCTTCACAACCTTTCCGTGCACATCCGTGAGCCGGTAATCACGTCCCTGGAAGCGATAGGTGAGCTTCTCATGATTAAACCCTAACTGATGCATAATCGTCGCCTGGAGATCGTGGACGTGGACGGGATTTTCCGAGACGGAGAAGCCGAGTTCGTCGGACTGTCCGTATTCGAATCCCGCCTTCACCCCGCCGCCGGCCATCCACATGGTGAAGGCATCGGGGAAATGGTCGCGTCCGAGCACGCCGGAGGCAGCGGTGCGGCCTTCCTGGAACGGAGTGCGGCCGAACTCGCCACCCCAGACGATGAGAGTCTCGTCGAGCAATCCCCGATCTTTCAGGTCGCTGATGAGCGCGGCGATCGGCTTGTCCATCGTCGCGCATTTGTTGGTCAGTCCCGACTTGATCCCGAGAGCCTCGCCGGTGCCATGAAAGTCCCAGCCCCAGTCGAAGAGTTGCACAAAACGAACTCCTGACTCAACGAGTCGACGCGCAAGGAGGCAATTGTTCGCCAGACTCGCTCCGCCGGGAACCGCCCCGTAGGCTTCGAGGGTTTTGGCGGATTCCTTCGTGATGTCCATGACCTCGGGCACGCTCGTCTGCATGCGGAAGGCGAGCTCATACTGGGAAATGCGGGTGAGGGTTTCGGGGTGCCCCATCTCCCCAGCCTGAAGACTATTGAGGTCGGCGAGGGCGTCGAGCGTTTTCCGTCTCATGCTCCGATCCATTCCCGCCGGATCAGAGGAATAGAGGACCGGATCCCCTTTTGAGCGGCACTGCACCCCCTGATAGACCGAGGGCAGGAAACCGGATCCGAAGGAGGCCTTGCCGCCGTTCGGTTGGGTTCCGCTGGAAATGAGGACCACAAAACCGGGGAGATTTTCATTCTCCGATCCGAGCCCGTAGGTGGCCCACGATCCCATCGAGGGACGGCCCGCGCGGGGGGAGCCCGTGTAAATGAGCAACTCGGCGGGGGCGTGATTGAACTGGTCGGTGTGCATCGAGTGGACGACACACATCTCGTCGGCAATGCGGTGAAAATTCGGAATCGCGTCGGACATCCACATGCCGCTCTTCCCGTGCTGAGACCACTGGCGCGGCGAACCCATCAACTTCGGAACCCCGGTGGTGAAGGCGAAGGTCTTTCCCTCGATGAACTTGTCCGGGCAGTCCTTGCCGTCAAATTTCGCCAGCTCGGGTTTGTAATCGAACATGTCGAGGTTCGGCGGCGAACCGGTCATGTGCAGGTAGATGACACGCTTGGCCTTCGCGGCAAAGTGGGATTGTTTCAGGGCAAGGGGATCATTCAGGCTCGCGGGCGAGGACCCCCGGGCGAGGTCATTTGCCATCAGGGCATTGAGCGCGATTCCCCCGATTCCGGCGGTGGAGTGACGCAGGAAATGACGGCGGGTGTGAAACTGAATGCGTTCGAGTTCGGGATTCATCGGTGGAATGGAGAATGATTCGTCTGCATTGCGCGATAGCGCAGGAACACGCGAAGGGGGTAGACGGAGTGCAACGAAGTCAACGGCCGTTCGGCCTGCGGCCCGCGACCTCGAACGGTCGCGTTGGATGCGCGAGGGTCCATGCGCGCCCACTCCCCGACCGAGCCGGTCGGGGCTACCTTGCCTGGTTCGGTTGAGCGATGATTCATTGTTTCAGCGTTTCATGAACACTTCATCCAGATTCAGGATCACGTTCGAGACCACGGTCCAGGCAGCGTGCTCGGCGAGATTGCTTCCTTGAGGCAGCGGACCGAGGGGTTCCTGCGCCAGCTTTCCGGCCATCTCCGGTGCCGCCGCATAATCGGTGAGAGAGGACTCGTAGAGTGCGGCAAGTCGCTCGATCTCGGCGGGACGCGGTTCGCGGGCGAGACTCACCCGTATCGCAAAGGTGATGCGCTCCGGCAGGGTCGCCCCTCCCCGGGTGATCACCTCGCGGCCCAGTGCCTGGGCGGCCTCCACGTAGACAGGATCATTCAGAGTCACAAGCGACTGGAGCGGCGTGTTGGTGCGGCCCCGGCGAACGGTGCAGACTTCCCCGTTCGGCGCGTCAAAGGTCGCCATGGAGGGATAGGGATTGCTGCGCCTCCACGTAGTGTAGAGAGCCCGGCGAAATCGATCCTCCCCCTGGCTGTCGACCCAGTCCGTCTTTCCGCCGAAGGCGGCTGTCAGTCCCATCTCGGGTTGCGGAGGATTGACGGGGGGACCGTGCATTTTATCACTGAGAAGCCCGCTCACGGCGAGGGCATTGTCACGCACCTGCTCGGCGGAAAGCCGGAAGCGCGGCCCGCGACTGAGGAGCCGGTTGTAGGGATCACGCTCCTGGATTTCCGGAGTGGTTTTCGACGACTGACGATAGGTCGCGGACATGGCGATCTGCTTCAGAAGCCGTTTGAGGTCCCATCCGTTTTCCTGAAAATCCACCGCAATCCAGTCGAGCAGATCCTGATGGGAGGGCAACTCCCCCTGGGAACCGAATTCCTCGCTCGTTTCGACGATGCCGGTGCCGAAGAGTTCCTCCCAGTACCGGTTGACCGCGACACGGGCGGTGAGCGGATTGTCCTTGTCAATGAGCCACTGCGCAAGAGCGAGACGATTCGGAGCGATCCCTTCCTTGAGCGGATGAAAGGAGGCGGGAACCCCCTCGTTCACCTCGGGTCCGAGATTCTTGTAGTTTCCGCGGATCTGAACAAAGGTCTTGCGGCGCTGGTCGGTCGGCCTGTCCCTCATGATGGGCACGGTCGTCGCTGGCTTTGCCCCGGCGAGTTGCTTCTCCAGCTTCGCGAGTTCGCCCCGTTCGTCGTTGAGCGAGGGAGCCACCGTGAGGAAAAACGCGGCAAGGCGTTTGGCCTCGTCCGGGGCGAGCGTGCCCGGGGTTTTGCGGACGAGCTGGCGGATCTCCATCGGCATGCGCGCCCACTCGAGCACTCCCTTCTCCCCGGTGTAGGAAAGCGCCGCGTGAGTGATGAGGTGCTCTTTGAACTCCGAAGTCTGCTCTAGCGAGAGGACCAGTTTGCCTCCGGCGATCTTCATCGGTGCCTTGCGGATGAGGGTGAGCTCCTGCCGCTTTCCGGTGCCGCCCGCGATCGCCCAGCCGGTTTTGGGATCGGCCTTCGCGGCCAGAACCGCCTTTGCGGGAAAGCCGGATTGCTCGTGCGTCGCGACCGCGACTTCGAAGTCCACCGCTGCCGGACCGCCCGGAGCGAGGGCGGTGCTCGGTGCCGGGACACTGCCGGGTGACTCTTTCCAGATGACCTCGCGCGCCGCGTTAAGGAGGGAGACCTCATATCCTTCGATGCGGGCTGAGGTACCACCGTCGGTGCGATTCCAGACGACTATTTTCTCGATCGGGAGATCAGCGGCGAGATCAATCTCAAACCAGGGATTCGCCTCCGTTCCGGTGTGCGAAACGGAGTTCTTCTGGTAATCGCCCTCCGTATTTCCGTCGATTGCCCGCTTTGCGTCCCCTCCCGAACCGAGAGAGCTCTGCTTCGCGGTTCCTTTCGTTGCCACATTCACCCCGCCCGAGAAGACCTCGACCTCGGCGAGGTGCAGGATTTTGTCTTTCCCGGGAATCGTTATCCTGACAAAACGCCCACGACGGGGCGACTTGTCATCAGGCTGCCAGGTGGCGCTCAATCGCGAAAGGACGAAATTCGAGGCCTGCTCCGCCGGGATTTCCAGCCGCAGGGCGGTGAGATCCGCCGCATCGGTCGGGACGGCAAACTCAAGTCGATAGGTGTCTGTGGCCGCCTTCATTCCCGTCGCGTCAATGCGTCCGGCCTCGTCAATCTTCAGCTCCATTTTGCCACCTTTGGCCGTCGACGGTTTGATTGCCGTCCAGGCGGGCTCCTGCTGCAGACGCTTGACCCACCCGATTTGCTCGGCAGCCAGGGCCTCGGTCGGAGTCGCGAGCGTCTTTTTCAGGGAAGTGATTTTTTCGCTCCACTCGCGTTTGTCTTTTTCCTGCTGATCCGACCAGAGTTCAAGAACGGGGCGCTCGTCCTTCAGGTCCGCGTCTTCACTCTGGTTAAAAAAGGCGAACATCTGGAAATATTCCGCGTGGGTGATCGGATCGAACTTGTGCGTGTGGCACTGCGCGCAGGCCATCGTCGTCCCCATCCACGTCGCCATGGTTGTGTTGACCCGATCAACGACGGCCTCATTCCGGAACTCCTCGTCATTCGTGCCGCCCTCGCTGTTCGTCATCGTGTTCCGGTGGAAGGCGGTTGCGATGAGCTGATCCCGCGTCGGTTTCTCAAGGAGATCTCCGGCGATCTGCTCGATCGTGAACTGATCAAAGGGCAGGTTCTGATTGAAGGCTTTAACCACATAATCGCGATAAGCCCAGATCGTGCGCGGCGGGTCATCCGCGTAACCGGCCGAGTCAGCGTATCTCGCCAGATCAAGCCAGACACGCGCCCATCGTTCTCCGTAGGCGGGCTTCGCCAGCAGTCGATCAATGAAATTCTCGTAGGCCTTCTCGGAAGAGTCATTCACAAACGCGAGGACCTCCTCCCATTCCGGGGGCAATCCGGTCAGGTCGATCGCCGCCCGTCGCGCGAGGGCGTAACGGTCCGCCTCGGGACCCGGTTCGAGGCCTTCGCTCTCGAGCCGGGCGAGGACAAAATGGTCGATCGCGTTCTTCGGCCAGTCAGAGCGTTTGCCCTGCGGCACTTCGGGACGAACCGGCTTTTCGTAGGACCAGTGATTGGCGTAGGGGGCCTCCTGTTCAATCCAGCGTTTGATGAGAGCGGCCTCACTGTCGGTGAAGCGGGCCCCCTTTCCTTCCGGCGGCATGAGATCGTCATGATCCGCGGCGAGGGTGATGCGATGAAACAATTCGCTTTTCTCCGCCTTGCCCGAAGTGATGGCGGCATATCCTCCGAGATCCATGAGAGCCCCCTCGCGGGTATCGAGGCGCAGGTCGGCCTCGCGCTTTTCCTCATCGGGACCGTGACAGGCAAAACAGCGGTTTGAAAGGAGTGGACGAATCTGACGATTAAAATCGATCTTCTCCTCCGCACAAAGAGGGAGCGTCAATGACACGGCGAGAAGAGTGCGCCACAAGTTCCTGTTCATAATTGGAGGCATCTCTACCATAAGGTCGCGCCGCTCAAAAAGGAGGGATTAAGAATGGCGCGACCGCGTCAGTAAGACAGGATTATTCCCCTTTACCGCCCGCGGAACTGCGCCCGGAACCGGCCCGGGGTCATCCCGGTCAGCGAGCGGAAATGCCGGGTGAAATGACTCTGGTCGTGATAACCCGTCTCGAGTGCGATTTCACCGACCGAACAGTCCGGCAACACCAGCATCTGACGCGCCTTTTCAACCCGGAGCGAATGCAGAAAGCGGGTCGGCGACATTCCGAAGAGATGGGCAAACTGCCGGTTGAAGTGGGTCGAGGAAAGTCCCGCGAGTTTCGCCATCTCCGCCATTGAGACGGCCGAGGTGTAATGCTCCTCCAGATAACGAACGACCGGAGCGAGATCGCGGAACTGATTCTCCCTCGCCTCCGGCGTCTCGATGGCATAGCGCACCCCTGCCACCCCGATGACCGCCCCGGACTCATCGAGGAGGGGCACTTTGCTCGAATTGAACCAGCCCGGTCGCCCCGATCGATCGACCACAAACCAGACCTGATTTGTGAGCGCCCGTCCGCTCTCCATCACCCGGCGATCCTCGGCAATGTAGGCGTCGGCCATTACCGCAGGATGAAAATCCCGGTCGGTTCGTCCCAGCAGATCCGTAGGATCGGGAACCCCTTTTGCCGCCAGCATCGACCGGTTCGCCGCGATGTAGCGACTCTCTCGATCTTTCGCGTAGAAGATGACTCCGGGAAGACAGTCAAACAGATCAATGAGGGCGGCGGATAGATTACCCATGGTCAAAACATACCAAAATACCCTGAGTGCGCTACAAGACCTTTCCTGCATTCGGAGGGAGAGTGAAGGATGTGCAGCGGATCCCCCCGGCGACTTTTTCTTAAAAGCGTTTTACTCGCCCTGTGTTTTCTGACTTCCCTGATCGGAAAGGCGAAGGAGGCACCGGTCAGTTTCAGCCGTGAGGTCCTTCCCATCCTCTCCGACCGCTGTTTCCATTGCCACGGACCGGATCCGGGGAATCGCAAGGCCGACCTGAGGCTCGACGACGAAACGGAAGTCAAACGCGACCGTGACGGGCTCAAAATTGTCACTCCGAAAGACCCCGCCGCCAGCGAACTCTGGCAACGACTTGTCACCGAGGACGAGGAGGAAATCATGCCACCCCTGGACTCGCACCGGAAAGCGCTCAGCGACACGGAAAAGGATGTGATCCGGCGCTGGATCGAGGAAGGCGCCCCCTGGGGTAAACACTGGTCCTTCGAAAAACCGGTCCGACCACTACTTTCCGAATCGGACAAAGAAGTGAACCCCATTGACGTCTTTGTCAGGAAGCGACTCGCCTCCGAAGGACTCGAACTGTCGCCACCCGCCCCGGCCCACACCCAGCTCCGAAGACTCTCTTTCGCCCTCACCGGCTTGCCTCCCTCCGCGACCGTCAAGAATCATCTGCCCACCGCCCTCAGCCAACCGCCCACAGCTCCCGAATGGGAAAAACTCGTCGACCAGCTCCTCGCCTCACCGCATCACGGCGAGCGCCTCGCGATGTGGTGGCTCGATGCGGCCCGCTATTCCGACACCGACGGATTTCAGGGCGACGCGGAACGCACCAACTGGCCCTGGCGCGACTGGGTCGTTGACGCGTTCAACCGCAACCTGTCCTTCGATCAGTTCACCATCGAACAATTTGCCGGAGACCTGCTCCCCAATGCGACACCCGATCAGATTCTCGCGACCTGCTTTCATCGCAATCACATGACCAATGGCGAGGGCGGACGCGATCCGGAAGAGTCGCGCATCGACTACGTCATCGATCGGGTCAACACAACCGGCACGGTCTGGCTCGGCCTGACCCTCGGCTGCACCCAGTGCCACACCCACAAGTTCGACCCCGTCAGCCACGAGGACTACTACCGGCTCTTCGCCTTCTTCAACAGTATCAACGAGGATGGAAAAGCGGGAACGAATGCCGTTCCCTACCTCGATTACCAGTCACCCCTCGCCGCCCGATCCGTCGCGGAGATGGCCGCCTACGTCGAGGCCGTCAAACCACTCGAGGCCGCCGCCCGCGCGGAAGCCGAAAAGCGATTCGAACGCTGGTTTGCCGATACCCTGACAAAGCTGCCTCATGACTATACCGCATGGGAAAGCCCGCCACCTCACTCCGTCACCTCGGTCGAAGGCACCGAATTCATCATCGGAAAGGACGCCATCGTGCAGGCCACGGGTCCGCATCCGAATCAGGATGACTACCACCTCACCCTCGGCGCCTCGACCCTGCCATCACGGATCACAGGATGGAAACTCGAGGTCTTTCCGCACCCGGACCACACCGACGGAAAACTCTCCCGGGGAAAGAGCGGTGAATTCATCCTGACAAACGTAAAACTTCTCGTGAAGCGCCGCGGACATTCCCAGGTCCGTGACATTGAGATCAAGGGAGCCGTTGCCGATTTCCAGCGGGAGGCGAAAGCCAAAAACTACGGACTCGTCAAGGACACCCTCGACGACGACCCGCGGAACGGATGGACAACCGAGTCAAGCGACCCGAAATCCCCGCATACCGCGGTTTTCGAGTTGAAGGAACCGCTTGTCCTCGCCCCTGATGAGGAGCTGGTTTTTGCCCTCCTCCATCGATCCACCGGAGGTGACGCCAACATCGGGCGCTTTCGTATCTCGACCACTTCCGAAGCCGGAGAAACGGTCCGCAGCATCACAACGTCACCTCTTGAGGAAGCCATTAGAAAGAAAGGGGCCATTGACGCCGCGCTCCGTTCCCGTCTCCTCGCCCAATATCTTGTCGATGACCGGGACTATCAGGCCACCCTCGCCCGACTCAATGAAGCGAACCGCCAGCTCGCCGAAGTGAAAAAGGCGGAGGGAAAAACCAAAGTCATGGTTCTGGCCGAACGTCCCCAGCCACGCGAAACCCACATTCTCGAACGCGGGGTCTGGGACGCGAAAGGGGCGGTCGTTCAGCCGGGCGTGCTTCCCGCCATTCTCCCCTGGCCCGACGAGCAGGCCCGCACCCGCCTCGACCTCGCGAAGTGGCTCGTCTCGGCGGACAATCCCCTCACCGCCCGTGTCGTCGTGAATCATCTTTGGCAACTCATGTTCGGGCGCGGCCTCGTTCGTTCCACGGAGGACTTCGGACTGCAGGGGGAACTTCCGACCCATCCCGATCTCCTCGACTGGCTCGCGGTCGAACTGATCGAAAACGACTGGAATCTTCGACACATTCTCAAGCTCATCGCCACGAGCGAGACCTTCCGCCAGAGCAGCGAAGTTTCGCCGGAGCTGCTGGAACGTGATCCTGACAACCGTCTCCTCTCCCGCGCTCCGCGCTTCCGTTTGCCCTCCTGGATGATACGGGACAATGCCCTTGCCGCCTCGGCGCTGCTCAATCCCGCAGTGGGAGGTCCGCCCGTGAAACCCTGGCAACCCGAGGGAGTCTGGGAGGAAATCTTCATGGGCCGCTACACCTACCAACCGAGCGTAGGCCCCGCCCAGTATCGAAGGACACTCTACGCCTACTGGCGCCGCTCCAGCTCTCCGACCTTTCTCTTCGACAGTGCCCAGAGGCGGGTCTGTGAGGGGCGGATGAACCTGACCAACACCCCTCTCCACGCTCTCACCCTGCTGAACGACACGGGAATGCTCGAAGCCTCGCGGGTGCTCGCGGATGCCGTTTCCACCAGGGGTTTCGATCCTGACAAAGCACTCGACGATCTCTCACTCCACGTCCTCAGCCGCGAGCTGACGGAGGCGGAGAAAGCGGTCCTGAAACGCGAGTGGACGAAGTCGATGGACTACTACTCCTCCAATCCCGCCGATGCCATTCTCTTCACCCGGGTCGGACAACAGGAAGCGGCAACTCAGGAGAAAGCGCCTGTCATCGCCACCTGGATGACCCTCGCCAGCATGATGCTGAATCTCGATGAAGCGATCACCCACGAGTGAACTTGAAACTTTAAACCTTTAACTTGAAACTCCTCATGGACCGCCGTCACTTTCTCAACCAGACCGGACTGAATCTAGGGGCAATCGCCCTTGGCGGACTGATAAATCGCGAGTCGTCTCACGCGGCGGGCAATGCGATCGCTCGCCTCGATTTCCCCAGCTTCGCACCCAAGGCAAAACGCGTCATCTTCCTGACCCAGTCAGGCGGCCCCTCGCAGCTGGAGCTCTTTGATTACAAGCCCGGGCTCATGAAGTGGGCCGGAGTGGAGCTGCCCGAGAGCGTGCGCCAGGGCCAGCGGCTCACCACAATGACCTCAAGTCAGAAGCAGCTCATCCTCCCGGGAATCACAAAATTTTCCAGTCATGGTGAAAGCGGGGCAACGGTGAGTGAGTGGCTCCCCCATACCGGCTCGGTCGCCGACGAATTGTGTTTTGTGAAATCCATGGTCACCGACCAGATCAATCACGCGCCGGCGATGACTAAATTCCTCACCGGTCACCAGCTCGCCGGTCGTCCAAGCTTCGGAGCCTGGGCAAGCTACGGACTCGGGAGCGCGAATCAGAATCTGCCGGACTATCTCGTCCTCATCTCGAAAATGAAACGTCCGAGCGACCAACCCCTCTACGATCACTACTGGGGCAGCGGTTTTCTCCCTTCACGATACCAGGGGGTCAAATTGCGCAACGCCAAAGACCCCGTCCTTTATCTCCGCGATCCCGACGGACTCCCGCGCGAACGACGCCGCGGCATGCTCGACGGGATCGGAGAACTCAACGCGATGCGTCTCGAGGAAACCGGTGACCCGGAAATCGCGACCCGCATCCAGCAGTATGAAATGGCCTTCCGGATGCAGACGAGTGTTCCGGAATTGACCGACCTCAGCGACGAGCCCGAGTCCGTCTTCGAACTTTACGGCCCCGACTCACGTCGTCCCGGCAGCTATGCGGCGAACTGCATCCTCGCCCGTCGTCTCGCCGAGCGCGGGGTGCGCTTTATCCAGCTTTTTCATCCCGACTGGGACCACCACAGCCGCCTCCCGAGCTGGTGCACGGCCCGCTGCCGCGACACCGATCAACCCAGTGCCGCCCTCATCCGTGACCTCAAGCTGCGGGGACTCCTCGAGGACACCCTCGTGATCTGGGGGGGAGAATTCGGTCGCGGTGTCGCCGGTCAGGGCAAATGGGACAGCCCGGAAGCGGGCCGCGATCACCATCCGCGTTGTTTCACCATCTGGATGGCCGGAGGTGGCGTCAAACCGGGGATCACCTACGGAGCGACCGACGACTTCAGCTACAACGTCGCGGAGAATCCCGTCCACGTCCGCGATCTCCACGCCACCGCCCTCCACCTTCTCGGCGTTGATCATGAACGCTTCAGCTACCGCTTCCAGGGGCTGGACTACAAGCTGACGGGAGTGGATCCGTCACGCGTGGTGAAGGAGATTCTGGTGTGAAACAACAGGGTCAAGCCAGCCATTCAAGAGGGTCTTACGGTCCTTTTTCCCGCCAATTTTTGGCTTTCCATCACTATCGGAGGCCCTTACACTCGTAGAGTTCAAGCCGGATCAGGAAAAGCGGACCTTCAAAGCCGTTTTACCGTCCGGCCAACTCTCCTTTTCATGTCTAAAAATCTCAGTCACCTCTCCTTCCGCAAAGGCGTCGAAAAAAACCTTTTCGAGCGCATGGTCACCGCCGCCGATGAGGCGGGAACCGCGGAAAGCCCCGAGTTCGTGCGGTCCCTCGGGGAGGACTCCCTTTTCGGTGACGCAGTGACCCTCGGAGCCGTTTCCTTTTACGATTTCACCAAGGCGGAGAACGCCGGGAAAAAGGTGCTGATTTGCAACGGATCCGCCTGCCTTTGCGCGGGAACACAGGAGAAACTGCACCTCGATCTCGAAGGCCATTTCAAGGCGGAGGAGATCGGTCATATCTGCTGCCTCGGACGCTGCCACCAGGGTGATGCCTTCCAGTTCGAGGGCAAAAACTATTCGGGCCAGTCGGCCGGAGCGCTCAAGAGCCTTTTCGAATCCGGTCAGGGTGACGACTCGGACAATTATGTGGTGGCCTCTCCCCTGACAAACCCGCAACTTACCGCTCCTTTCCCGGGTATTGAAACCTACTACGCACCCTTTCGCGATTTGATCGCCAAAGCTGACCGCGAGGCCCTCGCCGTCGAATTGAAAGAGAGCGGACTGCGCGGCCGTGGCGGCGCGGGATTCCCGCTCCATTTCAAATGGGCCGGAGCCAAATCCTCACCCGGTCCGGTCAAATACATCGTCTGCAACGCGGATGAGGGGGACCCGGGGGCCTACATCGACAAGTATCTCATGGAACTGCAGCCGCATTCCGTGCTCCTCGGCATGATGGTGGCCGGCTGGTATGCGGGCGCGGAGGTCGGCATCCTCTACATCCGTGCCGAGTATCCCGATTCCGTGAGAATCATCGACGAGGCCATCGCCGACCTGCACGCGGCGGGGCTCCTCGGAGAGAATATTCTCGGAAGCGGCTTCAATTTCGCCCTGAAAACAATCAAAGGAGCGGGCGCCTACATCTGCGGTGAGGAAACCGCCCTGCTTTCCAGCATCGAGGGTCAGCGGCCCGAGGTGCGGACACGTCCTCCGTTCCCGACGGTTGAGGGCCTCTTCCGGAGACCCACCATCGTGAACAATGTCGAGACGTTCTCTAACATTCACGCCATTCTCACTCTTGGAGGAAAAGGTTACGCCGCCATCGGCACTCCCCAGAGCACCGGACCGAAGCTGATCTCGCTTGATTCCCACTTTGTGAAACCCGGCATCTACGAAGTGGCGATGGGCACACCCCTGCTCGACGTCATCAATCTCGCGGGAGGATTTAAGACGAAGATCAAAGCCATCCAGATCGGAGGTCCGCTCGGCGGCATTATTCCGATCTCCCATGTCGACAAACTCACCGTCGACTTCGAGAGCTTCAAGAACGCGGGATTCCTCCTCGGCCACGCCGGTGTCGTGAGTATTCCGGAGACGATGCCGATGATTCAATACATCCAGCATCTCTTCCAGTTCACCTCGGACGAGAGCTGCGGCAAGTGTTTCCCCTGCCGCCTCGGCAGCACGCGCGGAAAAGAGCTCATCGCGAAAGCGCGCGAAGATGACTCCTACAAAATTGATCGGGAACTGCTCAACGATCTCCTTGAGACGATGGAACTGACCTCCCTCTGCGCCCTCGGCGGAGGAGTCCCCCTGCCCATCAAAAACGCCCTGCAACATTTCGACGCCGAACTTCGTCCCTATTTCGCCAGCTAGTCCCACCTTTTACTTTTTACCTTCTAACCTTTAACGCGGCCGCTGGCCGCCCACTCCCATGGTCCAGGATCTCTCCTCTCTCACCGCCTACATCGACGGCGAACCTTTCCTCTTCGATTCGGGTGATACCGTCCTGAATTTCGTCGACCGGCATCGCGGACGCGGCCACGTCCCGACCCTTTGTGATGCGCCGCAACTCGACCCCTACGGCGCCTGCCGCGTTTGCTCGGTCGAGATCGCCCTTCAGTCTGACGGACCGCGCCGGGTCGTCGCCTCGTGCCACACCCCCCTGTCGGCGGGAATGCATGTCTTCACCGAATCAAAAAAGGTGAGGAAGCTTCGGAAGAACATCGTTGAACTTGTCCTGACCGATCACCCTCTCGACTGCCTCACTTGCGAGGTGAACGGAAACTGCGAACTGCAGACCGTCGCCGCCAAAGTCGGCATCCGCGGCGTGCGGTATCCGGAGGGCGCCAACCACCTCGATCGGAAAAAGGATCTCTCGCATCCCTACATGACGAGTGATCTCTCGAAGTGCATCAACTGCTCCCGCTGCGTCCGCGCCTGCGACGAAGTGCAGGGACAGTTTGTCCTCTCGATGCATGGACGAGGATTCAACGCCCGCATCATCAAGGGACTCGACACGACCTTCGAGGACTCGCCCTGCGTCTCCTGCGGCGCCTGCTCCCAGGCCTGTCCGACTTCGGCGATCAGTGATCGTTTTCAGTCAAAGTCGATTGAGGCAACCAAAAAGACCCGGACAATCTGCACCTATTGCGGTGTGGGTTGCAACCTCGACGTCGCCACGAAGGGCAACGAGGTCCTCAGTATCCAGGCACCCGTCAACGCCGAGGTAAACCACGCCCACACCTGTCTGAAAGGGCGCTACGCCTTCCGCTTTTACAATCATCCTGACAGACTCACCAAACCGCTCATCCGCACGAACGGCCACTTCGAGGAAGCAACCTGGGAGGAAGCCTACGATCACATCGTCAAGAACCTGACCCGGATCAAAAGCGAGCACGGCGGTCAGGCCATCGCGGGGATCTCCTCGGCGCGCTGCACGAATGAGGAGAATTACCTCATGCAGAAATTCATCCGCGCGGTCATGGGCACCAACAGCATCGACTGCTGCGCCCGCGTCTGCCATTCCCCCACCGCCTGGGGCATGCAAAAGAGCTTCGGCACGGGAGCGGCGACGAACTCCTACGAGGATATCGAGCACACCCGCTGCATCATGGTCATCGGAGCCAACCCGACCGAGGGACACCCCGTCACCGGAGCACGCCTCAAGCAGCAGGTCATGAAGGGCACCCCGCTCATCGTGATCGATCCGAGGAAGATCGAGATCGTCCCCTATGCCAAACATCACCTTCAGCTCCGTCCCGGCACGAACGTGGCCCTGCTGAACATGATGGCCCGCTACATCCTCGACGAGGGTTTGGTGAAGCGTGAGTTTGTCGAAAAGCGCTGCGAAAACTGGGAGACCTTCGAAGCCGGACTTCGTTCCCTCGATCTCGACGAGCTCGAGCAGATCACCGGGGTGGAGAAGGAAAAGGTTCGCGCCGCCGCCATTGAGTACGCGAGCAGCGAAGCTGCGATGAGTTTCCACGGACTCGGGGTGACCGAGCATCAGCAGGGAGCGAAGACGGTCATGCTCATCGCCAACCTCGCGATGATGACGGGAAACATCGGACGGCCCGGAGTCGGAGTGAATCCCTTGCGCGGACAGAACAACGTCCAGGGTGCCGCCGACATGGGCTGCCAGCCGCATCAGGGAGCCGGCTACTTCGAGATTGATGATCCGGAGGCCCACAAACGCTACGAAGAGTTTTATGGAGTCCCGCTCACGGAAGAGCCGGGCTGGAAGATTCCGCAAATGTTCGATGCCGCCATCGACGGCCGCCTCAAGGCTCTCTGGCTCATGGGAGAGGATGTTGTGCAGACCGATCCCGACTCCGAGCATGTGAAGCATGCCATGAACAGCCTCGAATTTCTTGTCGTGCAGGAAATCTTCATGACCGAAACGGCGAAGTTCGCCAACGTCATTCTCCCGGCCTCCTCTTTCCTTGAGAAGAGCGGGACCTTCACCAACGCGGAGCGCCGGGTTCAGCGGGTCAATGCATCCGTGAAACCCCTCGAAGGGACGAAACCCGACGGGCAGATCATGTGTGAGATTTTGCAGCGCTTCGGTTATCCTCAGGATGACTACACTCCCGACGGCGTCCTCGCCGAGATTGCGCAGATTGTTCCCTTCTTTGCAGGAGCCACCTGGGAGAACCTCGGTGAAAACGGCAAACAGTGGCCCATCGCAGAAGGTGGCGTTGACACCCAGATCCTCCATCAGGCGAGCTTCAAACGCGGATTGGGTAAATTCCACTTCTTCCCCTGGCAGGAATCGACCGAGCTCGAGACCCACGGGAAAGAATTCCCCTTCATTCTCACGACCGGACGTATCCTTGAGCACTACAACTGCGGCACGATGACACGGCGCACCGGCAACAGTGAGATTGTCTCGCGCGATGAACTCGCCATCAATCCCGAGGACGCGGCCAAAAAGAACATCCGGACCGGCGACACGGTGAAACTCAGCTCCGCCCGGGGCGAGGTGACCCTGCCCGCCCGTGTCACGGAAGAGGTAAAGCCCGGCATCATCTACACCACCTTTCACTTCCCCGAACACATGGTGAACAACGTGACCGGCCCCGGTTGCGACGCCGATACCCTCTGTCCGGAGTACAAGGTCATCGCCGCCGATATGGAGAAAGTGGAGACCGGTGAAGGACGGCAGGAGTCACGGGCCAAAAGCCATGGGGCTCCGGCGGGTGCGGTTTGAAACCGGGTTGAACAATAACGTTGGAGTGAGGGCTTCAGCCCTTCCCGGTGCAGATTGAGCGAAGGTCGAGTGAACGGCTGAAGCCCTCACTCCGGCCGCGTGGTAATTCCGACCCCACAACTCAACGCCCCGCCTTCCCCACCCTGACAAACTCCTCCTCCGTCAGGGTGCCGTCGCCGTTCGTGTCAAAGACGGGAAAACGACGGCGACCTTCCTGCTCATCGGGGAACCGGTGCAGATACTCTTCAAGGGTGAGGATCCCGTCGTGATTGGTATCCTTGCCTTTGAACATCGTCGTCCGGTCGATGGCGGGTTTGGCAGGGCTTGCCGGTGCCTTCGGTGACGGCTTCCCGCGCGAATCGACGGGTAGACCCGTCGCGATCACCTTGTCGCGAGCGGCACTGGTCGGCAGGGTCTTCACCCAGGCGAGCGCTTTTTCGGAAAGTTGCTTCACCACGTCCGGTTCCTTTGCGGCGAGGTCGTTCAATTCTCCGGGATCATTGGGTATCTGATAGAGCTGGGCTCCTCCCCCTTTGTGATCAAGGAGGAGTTTCCAATCCCCGTCCCGGATCGCGAGCATCGGAGGCACATACCCGTCCCCGGCACCCTGAACATTGAAAAGCCATTCCCAGTGAAGCGGATTCGACCTCGCCTGCGACTCGCCACCCCGCCAGAGCGAACTGAGATCAAGGCCATCGGGCGCGATCGAGGCAGGAACCTCGACCCCGGCAAGGGAGCAGATCGTCGGGAGAAAATCAACCGCACCCACCACGCTGGTCTCGTCGACCCTGCCGGCGGGGACCTTGCCCGGCCAGCGCACGAGACCGAAGGTGCGGATGCCGCCCTCGTACATGCTGCGTTTGCGACCGCGCAGCGGCCCCGGGCTGCCGACTCCACCGTTTGCCGCATTGCTGATACGATAGTCCTCGGGACCGTTGTCACTTGAGAACACGATGATCGTGTTTTCGGCCAGCCCCATCTCGTCGAGAGTATCGAGGAGTCGTCCGATCTGCGTATCCATATCAGTGAGCGATGCGCAGAACACTTTCATCTGACTCTCAAGATCCTTGGCCTTGCCGAGGTACTTTTGCATCCATGAACCAAAAGCGGGATCATCGGCCTTCGGTTTGAGAGAATCATAAACGGCGAGCTGTTCCGGAGAGGGATCGAGCTTCGCGTGAGGAATCAGCGTCCAGAGATTGACGTAGAAGGGCTGCTCCCGGTGCTCGCGGATAAAGCTGATCGTGTCATCAACAAAGAGTGTCGTTGCCCGTGACCAGAAGCCCGGTTCGTTGCGTTCCTTTTCATAGGTCTCGCCATTGCCGGTCACGATTTTTGCCCTATCAAATCCATAATCCGAAGGAGCCGGCGCCCCGGGACCTGAACCCAGATGCCATTTCCCGAAATGCCCCGTCGCGTATCCGGCGGACTTAAGCAGGTCCGGAAGGGTCGTCACCTCCGCGTCGAGCCAGTTCGGCATGGAGCGGGCCAAATTCTGCTGCTCGTCGGAGATGTGTCCATGAATGAGATGTCGTGATGGATAGTGTGAAGTCATGAAGGCAGTGCGGCTCGGCGAACAAACCGTGGCCGCGACGTAAAACTGCCGGAACCAGGTGCCTTCGCTGGCAAGGCGATCAAGATTCGGCGTCTTCACATAGGGGTGTCCCGCAAATCCCGCATCCCCCCATCCCTGATCGTCAGTGAGGATAAAAATCACATTAGGCCGAGCCTCCGCCCCGAAGGACAAGGGGTGGATTCCGACGCATAAGAAGACAACTGCAAAGAGGCGAAAACGGTTCATCACCAACGAGAATGAAGAAATCCGATGGGCTTGGCAAGCTCAGCCATCTCGCTTCAATGTGTTCCTCGCTGGAGTGAGGCGCTCCTGTTTTCCCCGCCCTCACCCCACCCAACTTCCATTGACATTGGCCCCCGACTGAGTGCATAATCAACCCCATGGCAAGCACCCGTCCCGAGTTGCCCGCCATCCCCAGGGGATGCGGATGGACTCTGATTCTCTTTGCCCTGTTTAGCCTCATCATCGGAATCCTCTCCGTCGCGGCGATCCCTCTCGTCTGGCAACGATCCGAAGAAGTGTGGGTCGAGGTTCCCGCAAAAATCTCAGAGACTTTTGTGGAACGCGGCGAGCGTCGGGGCAACACCGTATCCGGAAACGGTTCCTCCAAAAAATCGAAGAGCACCTCCACTGCGGTCACCTTTGTCGTCATGTTGCGCTATGATTACACCGTGTCCGGCAAAAGTTTTTCGGGAACCTCGAGATGCCTCGAACAGCCCGAGGACGATGAAAAATACGCCCTCGCTGCCGCCATCGTTGAGAAGTATCCGGTCGGCAAGGTGATCCCGGCTTTCCATCATCCGAAGGATTTCGAACGGTCACGTCTCACTGCCAAAGAAGCCCGCAGGGAAGTGACCTTCGATTTTATCTTCGCCGGTCTCTTCAGCCTCTTTGGTATCGTTGGTGTGTATTTCGGTATCGTCATCCTGCGGCGTCACGGCCGGTGAATACAGCAAGGGTGAAGCTCCCGGGACGACAGAACTCCGCCCGGAACGTGACCGCGCAAGACGCGACTGCGTGTCTTGGCCGTGGGAGATTAACACCGCATGATGGAAGGCAGTTGAACTTGCTTCCGCATGCGCTACCACCCCTTCACGAGGATTCTTCCCGGGCTGATCGCTCTGATCAGTGTCGCGCTTCAGGGGGACGAAGCGGGGAAAACTCTCCCCTGGGCCTTCCAGCCCTTGCAGAAACATGACCCGCCCGCAGTCAAAAAGACGGCCTGGCCCAAAAACAGGATCGATTATTTTATTCTCGCGGCCATGGAGAAAGAGCGGTTGTCACCCGCTCCCGAAGCCGATGCGAGAACGCTGCAGCGGAGGCTCTCGTTTGATCTCGTCGGGTTGCCACCGAAGCCGACGGACGGAGAACGGTTGGCAGAGGGCGGCGGACCTGAAGTCTGGTCCAATCTCATCAACCATTACCTCGCCTCACCCCACTACGGAGAGCGCTGGGGACGCCACTGGCTCGACCTCGCCCGCTACACCGATATTCCCGAATCATGGTCGGAGTCAAAAAGCCCGGCCTGGCTCTACCGCGACTGGGTCGTCTCGGCTTTCAATGCCGACCTGCCCTATGATCAGTTTGTGATCAAGCAACTCGCCAACGATCTCCTCCCCGATTCTCGCCCGGAGGACAATGCAGCCCTGGGTTTCATCGGACTCAGTCCGAGCTACTGGAAAGAGCTGCAACTGCCTCCGGACATCATCGGCGTCACCGTGGCCGAGGAGTGGGAGGAGCGCATGGACACTCTCGGGCGGACCTTTCTCGGACTCACTCTCGCCTGCGCCCGCTGCCACGATCACAAAACCGACCCGGTGTCCGCGCAGGATTATTATGCCCTCGCCGGGGTCTTCGCGAGCGTGAAGATCAGTGACAAGCCTGTCGTTGCTGACGACTTGTGGAAACCCGTCGCCGCCGCCCGGGAGAAAGTCGCCGGGCTTGAAAAACGGCGGGACGATCTGAAAAAGGCGAAGCCCGCTCCCGCCGATTTGAAGGATCAAGTCGCCGCGGTTGAAAAGGAGATCACCAATCTCAAGGCGACACCTCACTACCATCTCGCGAGTGCCAATGGGGTCGTCGAGGCCGCGCTCTTTGTGAAAAAGAAAGACGACGGGAAACACGGCACGATGCTCGACTACGTCGAGGGCATGTCCCGTGACCTCCCCGTTCATCTGCGCGGCAATCCGAACGATACCGGCGACGTGATCTCACGACGATTTCTCACCGCCTTTCCGCGCAGCGACGGAAAACCCCGACCGCTCACGAGCGGCAGCGGTCGTCTCGATTTGGCGAGTGCCCTCGTCGAGGAGGCGTCCCCGCTCTCGGCCCGCGTCATCGTCAACCGGGTCTGGCATCACCATTTCGGACGCGGCCTCGTCGAGACCCCGAGCGAGTTCGGGCCGGCCGGAGAGAAGCCGACCCACCCGGAACTGCTCGACGATCTGGCGTTCCGTTTTGTCGAAAACGGCTGGTCCATCAAATGGCTCCACCGCGAAATTTTGGGCTCGGCGACCTGGCGGCAGAGCTCTCAGGTGAGTCCGGAGGCGGAGGCCGGCGACCCGGCGAATCGTTATTACTCACACATGACGAGGCGACGTCTCGACATCGAGGCCTGGCGTGATGCCATGCTCTCGGCCACCGGTGAACTGGACCTCACTGTCGGCGGCGAACCTTTCAGCCTCGATGATTCCACCCGGGTCCGCCGCACCCTCTACGGAACCGTAAAACGCCGTGAACTGAGCGCGATGCTGAGCGTCAATGATTTCCCCGATCCGATTGCCCACAGTCCGACCCGCACCGAGACGGCCACGCCCTTGCAGCAGCTCTATGTCATGAACGGCCCCTTCGTGATTGAGCGGTCAGCTTCACTCGCCCGTCTCGCCACGAAACATACGACGGAAAATCCCGGACGAATTGATTTTCTCTACGAGCGCCTCTTCCTTCGCCCGCCGACAGCGCGGGAGCAGGAGATCGCGCTCACCTACCTCGGCGACGGCGGCAGCCTGGACGATCTAGCTCAGGTCATCCTCTCCGGAAACGAAAGCCTTTACCTCGACTGAGTCCGTTTCGATGAACGATCCACTTTTCCCCCATCTCATCGATCGCCGCACCGCCCTGCGCCGCCTCGGAGGAGGCCTTGGTTCCCTTGGATTCGCTTCGGCACTCGAGGCGGCAGGCGATCTTCCCACCGGAGCCCATTTTCCGCCGAAGGTGAAGCGGGTCATCCACCTCTTCATGAACGGGGGCCCCTTCGGTCCTGATTTTTTTGATCCGAAACCCGCCCTGACAAAGTACCAGGGACAGCGTCCGGAAGGAGCCGACCTCCGCACCGAGCGACCCACCGGAGGACTCATGGCGGTTCCCTACGCTTATCAGAATCACGGAAAGAGCGACCTCCCGATCAGTGAGTTGCTTCCCCTCACCGCCCGGCACGCCGACGAGCTTTGCGTCCTGCGCTCCTGCTACACGGATAATCCGAATCATGGACCCGCACTGTTCCTCATGAACAATGGTGCCATGACTCCGAAGGTGCCGAGCATGGGTGCCTGGATGTCCTATGGCCTCGGATCGGAAAACCGCAATCTGCCGTCCTATCTCGTCCTTTGTCCCGGCCGTCCGGTGCGCTTCTCGGAGCTCTGGCACAGCGCCTTTCTTCCGCCATCCCACCAGGGGGTCTACATCAATCACGCAAAGCTGGGAGACGAGAATCTCATCCCCTGGCTGCGGAATCCGAAGTCCGACGCGACCGTCCAGCGGCGCCAACTCGACCTCGCCGCCGCCCTCAATCGCGAGCACCTCAACGCGCGCGGAGGACACGATGCCGCCCTGCAGGGACGCATCGAAGCGATGGAGACAGCCTACAGGATGCAGTTCGAGGCCAGCGATGCCTTTGATATCAAGAAGGAACCGGCCTCGGTTCGTGAGGCCTACGGGGAGAGCCAGTTTTCCAATGGCTGCCTCCTCGCCCGTCGTCTTTCCGAGCGCGGCGTCCGTTTTGTCCAGGTCTACTACGGCAATGGCCAACCCTGGGACACCCACAGCAAACACGATGAGCAAACCCGCAAGCTCGCTCTCGACATTGACCGGCCCATCGCGGCGCTGCTCGAAGATTTAAAACAACGCGGACTGCTCGACGAAACTCTCGTGATCTGGGGCGGTGAGTTCGGTCGCACTCCCGTGACCGAGAACAACAACGGACGCGATCATAATCCCCACGGCTTCACGATGTGGATGGCCGGAGGCGGGGTCCGCGGAGGTTATGCCCACGGCTCAACCGACGAGTTCGGATTCAAGGCCGAGGAGAAACGCATGCACGTGCATGACCTCCACGCCACCATCCTGCACCTCCTCGGACTCGATCACGAACGGCTCACCTACCGCCACGCCGGCCGCGACTTCCGCCTGACCGATGTGTATGGGAAGGTGGCACGGGAGATTCTCGTTTGAGTCGGCCTTTCCTCACCCGCCCACCTGACGGATCCAGTCCGGCATGTTGTAGTAGTTGGTGACCCGGGCGATGCGTCCCTCCGCGATCTCGAAAAATGCTCCGACGCGGAGATGGTAGGTCTGGCCGTTGGCCGGAGGAAGTCCCTCATCGGTCGCCAGGTATTCTCCCCGGATGAAAAACTCCGCTGCGGCGCGGTCACCCTTGTCATTCACCAGCACGACCAGGTCCTCGACCTGCTCTCCATAGCACTTGTCCATGTGCACAAGGAATTGGGCAAAGGCGTCGGTGCCAACGACCCGGTCACCTTGATTGATATCGTGGACGACCTCTCCGCTGAGGAGTCTCAGCATCCCGGGCCGGTCGCCCTGGTTAAACGCTTCGTAATAGAGCCGGATCAGGTCTTCGGTTTCGCTACAGGCACAATTCATGGACGGGAGGTTCGCTTAGCGCTTCCCCCTTCGCAAGTTCCCGAACCTACTTCAGGCAGGCAATTCTCGATCGCGAGAAACAATTTTTGAACAAAAACCTGCAATGTTACTCAAAACAAAGCGAAATCCCAAGTTCCGCACGCTTCAACACAACTGAAGCGTGGCGGGAAAGCTTTAAAAATCCCACATTACCTTGAGACCTACCCTCAGGAACCGACCATGAACCCCAATCAATTCACTCACAAACTCCAGGAAGCCGTTCAGGCCGCCCAAAATCTGGCCTCGGCGAAGAACCATTCCGAGATGACGAGCGTCCACCTCTTTTCGGCCCTGCTCAGCCAGGCCGAGGGAGTGACCCGCCCCATTCTCGAGAACGCCGGAGCCAATCCCCGGGTGATCGAATCGTCCCTGACCCGCCTCCTCGACAAGCTTCCCGCCGTTACCGGAAATGCCGGACAACAGCTCTATCTCAGTCAGGACCTCCGCGCCGTGCTCAACACCGCCGAGAAAGTCAAAACGGAGATGCGGGATGAGTTCACCAGCGTCGAACATATTCTCATCAGCTTCATCCGTGAAGGATCGGCGGATCTGAAAGCCCTCTTCAAAGAGCAGGGTATCAGCGAGGCCACCCTCACCAAAGCGATCACGGCGATCCGGGGCAGTCAGAAAGTCACCGATCAGGATCCGGAGGGAAAATACCAGACGCTGGAAAAATACGGAACCGACCTCACCGCGATCGCACGGAAGGGAAAACTCGATCCCATCATCGGGCGGGATGAGGAAATCCGCCGGGTCATGCAGATCCTTTCGCGCCGCACCAAGAACAACCCCGTCCTCATTGGCGAACCCGGGGTCGGCAAGACCGCAATCGCCGAAGGCCTCGCCCGCCGCATTGTCAGCGGAGATGTTCCGGAATCGCTGAAAAACAAACGACTTATCGCGATGGATATCAGCTCGATGATCGCCGGGGCAAAATACCGCGGAGAATTCGAAGACCGTTTGAAGGCCTTTCTCAAGGAGGTCACCTCGAGCGACGGCGAGATCATTCTCTTCATCGACGAGTTGCACACCATCGTCGGTGCCGGAGCGAGCGAAGGGGCGGTCGACGCCTCGAACATGCTGAAGCCGCAACTCGCGCGAGGCGAACTCCGCACCATCGGCGCGACGACGCTGGACGAGTACCGCAAATACATCGAAAAGGATGCCGCTCTCGAGCGCCGCTTCCAGCCAGTCATGGTCAACGAACCTTCGGTCGAGGACACCATCACCATCCTCCGCGGGATCAAAGAACGCTACGAGGTCCACCATGGAGTGACGATCAAGGACTCTGCCATTGTCGCGGCGGCCATGCTCAGCGACCGCTACATTTCGGACCGCTTCCTCCCTGACAAAGCCGTCGACCTGATCGACGAGGCCGCCTCGCGTCTCAAGATCGAGCTCGACAGTCTGCCCACCGAAATCGACCAGCTCGAACGCCAGGGCATGCAACTGGAGATGGAGCGTCAGGCCCTCGCGAAGGAGAAGGACGAAAGCAGCAAGGAACGTCTCCAGAAAGTGGAAAAGGAGATGGCCGATCTGAAGGAAAAATCGGATGCCCTTCGCGCCCAGTGGCAGAATGAAAAGTCGGTCATCGGTCGCGCCAACCAGGTTCAGGAGGAGATCGAACAGCTCAAGAACGACCTGGAGCGCAGCCAGCGCGAGGGCAATCTCGGCCGGGCCAGTGAGATTCAGTACGGGCTCCTTCCCGGAAAAGAGACGGCCTTGAAAGAGGCGCAGGAGCAGCTCAATCAAATGCAGCAAAGCTCCCGTCTTCTCAAAGAGGAAGTCACCGAAGAGGACATCGCCCAGGTCGTCAGTTCGTGGACGCACATCCCCGTCTCACGCCTGCAGGAGGGCGAGCGTTCCAAACTCGTGAGCATGGAAATCCGTCTCGGCGACCGGGTCATCGGTCAACGCAAAGCGGTCCAGGCCGTCTCGAATGCGGTGCGCCGTGCCCGTGCCGGATTGCAGGATGAAAACCGCCCCATCGGTTCTTTCCTCTTTCTCGGGCCCACCGGAGTCGGCAAGACCGAACTCTCCCGCGCACTCGCCGAGTTCCTCTTCGACGATGAGAATGCCATGGTCCGCATCGACATGAGCGAGTACATGGAGAAGCACTCCGTTTCGCGTTTGATCGGAGCGCCTCCCGGCTATGTCGGATACGAGGAGGGCGGTCAGCTTTCCGAACTCGTGAGACGCAAACCCTACTCGGTCGTTCTCCTTGATGAAGTGGAGAAGGCGCATCCGGATGTCTTCAACGTGCTGCTTCAGGTCCTCGACGATGGCCGCATCACCGATGGCCAGGGTCGCACCGTGGACTTCCGCAATACGGTCATCATCATGACAAGTAACATCGGCTCGGAATACATCATGAGTGAAAGCAATCCCGAGCAGCGGGAGGCACTCGTGCTCGGCGCCTTGCGCGGTCATTTCCGTCCGGAATTTCTCAACCGCATCGATGAGACGATCATCTTCGACCGGCTCAACGAGGAGGATCTTTCCTCCATCGTGAAGATTCAGATCGACCGGGTCATGAAGCGCCTCACCGCGCTGGGCTTGGAGCTGAAGCTGACTCCGGCCGCGCTGGAGAAGATCGCGACAGAGGGATACGACCCGGCCTACGGGGCACGCCCTCTCAAGCGGGTCATTCAGCATCGTATCCTCGATCCGCTCAGCCTTGATCTGCTCGACGGCAAGTTCAAGGAGGGCGACACGATCACGATCGATGTGGAAGACGGAGGGCTTGTCTTTTCGGCGTGAGAGGTCGAGAGGATTTCTGTAGGCGGCCTCTGTGAGGCCGCGTTGGACGGTCTTTGATCAATGAACGCGCAACCCGCGCTCGGGCCGAACGCGGCTACCTTCACTCGCAGCGGGCACCAGGAGAGGCACAAGTCACTCAGCCACCGTAGGATCCTTCGACCCTCACGGCGACATCGCGATACCCGTAATCGACCGCGTAGATCTGCTTGAGACACTCCATGTATTTGGCGGTGTTCCCCAGTTTTTCGTAGAGCAACCCGAGGTTGTAGAGAAGCTCCTTCTTGACCTCGTCCATCGATGGCAGTTCGGTGAGCGCCTCTTCGTACTGAGTGGCGGCAAGGTCGGTCATGTTCATGTTTTCATAACATTGACCGAGCAGGTTCATCACCCTGATCCGGAGATTGGGGCTTCGCTTGGCCTGCTGCAAATGCTGGATGGACTCCCGATACTGGCCGGCGCGGAAAAGACGTGATCCCAGCTCATACCTCAGTTCATTGTCCGTGGGGTTCCGGTCCACCCGCTCCCGTGACTCGGCAATAAGAACCTCGATCTGGGCCTTCTCCGCCTCGGCAAGCTGCGACTTGTAGAGTTCAATGTCAGGATGCCCGGGGTTCTCCTCCACAAACCGCGCGAGGGCGTCGAGGTGGGCCTTGTTCACGATCTCGCGGATGTTCGCGACCTTTTTCTCGAGCGAGGGATCGTTGTTGCTCAGATGGAAGGCCCATTCGTAGAATGAGAGAGCCGACTCGAACTGCTCCAGTTCCTCGTAGGTGGCGGCAAGTCGCTTCGTGACATCCAGATTGTTCTGATTGGCGGCATACTCCGCCGCCAACCCGTCGGCCTGGGCCTGGAGCATTTCCGGCGTCATCGCCGCGCGCCCCTTACTCTCGAGATCCTTCGAGGCATCCTTGTCTTTCAGCAGATCACGCCAGTCTCCTTCGCTGTCCCACTTCTGTGAGGCAATCGAACCTCTCGCAGTCGCGTCCTTGAACTTCTTGGTCGCCTCAAGATCACTGCGGTTCTTCTCGACGATCTTTCCGAAAATTTCCGATGCTTTGTCGTAGATCTCGCGGGACATGTAGAAGTCGCCCAGCTTGTGGTAGAATTTGATGTTCTCCGGATCTCCGTCAATGACAGTCTGGAGAGCAAAACCGGCCGTCACCGGAAGCCCGGCCGCCACGGCTGCTTCATAAAGGAGTTCATTGCCCTGGGGATTGTAGGGATCACCGGCGAGGACATCCTTTTCCAGCATGACCATGACATTGAGCGGGTCTTTTTTGACCTGGCTCTGCATCTTCATCACCTTGAGGGCCTCCCCTCCCATCTTGATGCCCCGCTTGCCCTCGTTCTCTTTCACGGAGGCAAGGCGAAGCCGCTTCCTGCCCTCGAGGAATCCGGGCTCTTTGACGAGAATTGCCTGAATCAGACTGACGGCGTAACTCCAGTTCCGCAGCTCCATCGCGCTTTCCGCCTTGAGAAACAGCTTGTTGAGGTTGGGAGCCAGCTGGTGCTGACGAACATCGTCTTTAAGTTCCGGTGTGTTTGCTTCTTCGGACATGGTCTCTGTAATTCCGCTGGGATGAAAAAGGTCTGAAATTTGCGTCGCCCGGAGTCCGGACGGGTTCCCACCATAACACGGCGGGCCGCGCATGATCTAGCGAATGTTACGAAATCGGACAACGAAAAAAAACCCTTTTTCGGCACCGAACCGCCTCCGGGGCACCAACGCGACTTGCCATGACCCCCTTTCCCCCGTTATCTTAGCAAAATGATCCCCCGTCTCCTCCTGATCCTCAGCCTTCTCGCCGTCGCCGTGTGGTGCCAGGCCGGGGGCAAGCCGTCGAGGATTTACGCCGTCACCTTTCACCTCGAGGGGGACGAAAAGGACAACCCTAAATTCAACGTGCCCGTCAAACTGGGCCAGGAGAGCCGCCAATACATCTTCAGCAAGATCCCGACCTTCACCGACAACGACGTCTCCTGGTTCTACCCCTTCACTGCCGCTGACGGAATTTCCTTCGGAGCGGCCTTCAAATTCAAGGAGCACGCGGCTCAGGAACTCAAAGGCGTCACCCTCACCAACCAGGGAAAACTCCTCGGAATCCGCGCTGCTGACGCGCCGATTCAGGCTGTCCTGATCGACCGGCCCATTGACGACGGTGTCGTTGTCATCTGGAGCGGCCTGACCCAGTCCCATCTCGAGAAGTTTCAAAAGGAGTTTCCCCACGTCGACGATTTCAAGCCGAAGAACAAGCCGGCAACTGAGATGCCGCAAAGGTGAGCTGGCAAAATAGTTAAGCTGTGCTTACTATTCGGGAGCTTTATTCGCCCCCCCGCCCGCCATGCCCCGGACTCCAGTTCTCCTCTTCGCCTTTTTTGCCCTGTTTCAGCCCCTGCTGCAGGCGGCCCCGATGGGACTCGTCCTGCCCACGGACAACGACGCCATTTTTTCCGCCGATCCGTCACAGTTCTATATGTACACCGACCGGAATTTCGAGGGTGTCATCTCGAAGCCCTGGACCGGGGGAGCCTACGGGTTTGTCCGGAATCAGAAACGCACCGCCGCAGGTATCATTATGACCCGCCTGCACGAGGGCATCGACATTCGCCCCGTGAAAAGGGATGCCTCCGGTGAGCCGCTTGACGAGGTGAGAAGCATGGCCAACGGGACGGTCGTGTATGTCAACGCCGCCTCGAACACGAGCAACTACGGCCGCTATGTGGTGATCCATCATGACTGGGGTGACGGTCCGTTCTTTTCCCTCTACGCTCACCTGAGTTCCGCCACGGTCGAGCCGGGTGCGACCGTCAAGGCCGGGCAGACGATCGCCCGCATGGGCTACACCGGAGAAGGGATCAATCGGGAGCGAGCCCACGTTCATGTCGAGATGAACATGCTGCTCAGTGATCATTTCCAGCGCTGGTATGAACGCCATTTCACCTCTCCCAATCGCCACGGAATCTTCAACGGCTTTAATCTCACCGGTCTCGACATCGCCGCGCTCCTGAAAGCCCACCGCGCCAATCCGAATATCTCCATCCCCGAGTTCCTCGCCGCCACGACTGAGGTGCATTACAAAGTGCTGGTCCCGAAAAGCGGTGACCTGGCCTTTCTCCAGCGGTATCCCTGGCTGGGACGCGACCTCGATCAGGTGAAATCGCCGAAAAGCTGGGAGTTCTCCTTCTCCGCCACCGGGGTTCCGCTCGCCGCGAAGCCAAGCGAAAGGACCCTCACTAATCCCGTCGTGACCTGGGTCAAATCATCAACGATTGATCACGCGAATCTCACTGTAGAACGGATCACCGGCACCGGTGACGCGGCAACCCTGACCCCGTCGGGTTCGAGGTATGTGCAACTGATCACCGATGCGTTTTAGGGAAATTGGGAAAAGCTGAAACGCTGAAACGCTGAAACGCTGAAACGCTGAAACGCTGAAACGCTGAAAAAAAAATCAGTCGCAGATCTCCTCAAAGACTCCGCCTCCTAATAGTCTTTCCCCGTCGTAAAACGCGCAGATCTGGCCGGGAGTGAGGGCGCGCTGGGGTTTTGCGAAGGTCAGGATCACTCCTCCATTTTCGACGGGCTCGGCTTCAACCGCCACCGCTTCGGAACGATAACGGGGTTGGGCGAGGAGATTTTCCGCGCCGGAGAGAGGTCGGTTTGTCAGGGAGATGCTCCCGACCCGGCAGCGCGTTGAGTAAAGGCCCGGCGTCGCGGGTTCGTCAAAGGCGACGACGAGTTCGTTCGTTGCCGGTCGCTTCCCGATCACGACATAGGCTTTCCCAAAGGTATTGGAGGGAACGCCGAGCCCTTTCCGCTGCCCGAGAGTGTGGAGATGGAGCCCGCGATGTTCGCCCACCCGCTCGCCGGCGAAATTCACGATCGCCCCCGGCTGGTCGGGGATGTAGTGCGCGAGAAAGTCGGTCATCCGGATATCGCCGATAAAACAAATCCCCTGACTGTCTTTTTTCGCCGCGACCGGGATACCGAATCGCTCCGCTTCCTTGCGGACCTCGGGTTTCGGCAAATGCCCGATCGGGAAGAGGGCGGGCTGGATCTGCTCCTGCTCGAGGAGGGCGAGGAAGTAACTTTGATCTTTCCCGATGGCACCGCGCAGGATGTCCACTGATCCGTCAGGATGATTCTCAATTCTCGCGTAGTGACCTGTCGCGAGATGATCAAAGCCCTGGTCCGCGGCGAATTCACGAAAGATTCCGAACTTCATCTCGCGATTGCACATCACATCCGGATTCGGCGTGATGCCCTCGCGATATCCCGAGAGCAGATAGTCGACGACCCGGTCGCGATATTGTTCGGTCAGGCTGAGAATGCGGAACTCCATCCCGAGAAAATCACACACGGCCCTGGCATCACGGATATCCTGCTCCCACGGACAGTCGCCGGGGAGCCCCTCCTCGTTGGTCCAGTTTTTCATGTAGGCCCCAACGACCTCGTGCCCCTGCTCAAGGAGCAGAGCCGCCGCGACACTGGAGTCCACCCCACCGGACATTGCTGCAAGGATCTTTGCCATTCGCGCAGCTTACATCGGGAAGGAGAAATTTCAGGTCCTTATCACAGGGAGAAAACCCATCAGGACTCAGCCATTCAACAGGGTTGCGTGGATCAGTCTACCACGTTCAGAGAACGACTCAAGGCGGCGGAGTCCGGCTCCTTCAACTATAATATTGACCGGTGGATCAAACATCCCCATATGGCACGGATGGTAAGCAAGCGGCTGTCTCGGTCGCGCAACAGTTGCCTCCAGTACTTCCACAGAAGATCGCCGACATATATCCTGAACTCTTTATCGTTTGCCCAATTTCCGTAGACGCCTATCGCGTCGCAAAAAAGCCGACCGAAGAATTCTCCTTTCTCAATCGCGGCGATGTGACATCGGGACAAACCGAGGATTCCGGAATAATACTGCGAAAGCGGTCCGGACTCCGCCCTGCACAGAAGGTCCTTCGCCTCCGCGATACGTCCGCATGACGCTTCGTAGTAAGAAGCGCATGCATAGTGCTGCCATGTGTCATGTTCTTCTGGCAGTTCCACTGCCGCGAAAACGTGAAGCGGTCCCGCCCCTCCAATACCGTTTAGCATCAATTCGTTGAAAGCCATGTTGATGAACATCCAGGGTCTAAGTCCATCCCGCTCTTTCCAATCAGCGGTCCATTCTCTCATTTCGTTCCTCAGGCCTTCCTGCCGGAGCAAGTAGGCCACCGACGCCCAAAGCCTGGAATTTCCGCGGAAAACATCCCTGTGCTTTCGGGCTAAGGAGAGTGCTGCCCTTCTTTTTCCCAGTCTTTCCAGTTCGTAAATCAATCCCTGCCAACCGGCTTCGTAAAGCCCTTCCTCCAACCGCATCGAGAGCAGGGCTTCGACGGACTTTCCAATCCGCTTTCCTGTCACAGTCCGTTTGATCCAACGTTCCATCACGCTCTGATTCCTGGCCTCGCCAGAATCGAGTGCTTTCCGGTAAACGGCAACTACCGGCTCATAATCCCCCACCGCCTGTAGAGCGCTCTCCGCAAGCTCAAGACTGGCTGCCGCCACTTCCGGCGTCCTGCAAAGTTCGTAAAGGGCTGCCAGCGCCTCTTCCTTATTTCTTCGCCCTGCTTCCAACCGACAACGAAGTTCGTAGCATGAAGCGGCTCCGGGATGATTGAACTCTAGGATCTTCAAAGTCTTATCAGCGGACGGAAAATCTTTCGCTTCCAAATCGATTCGGACAAGTTGATAACCGGCGTAGAAATAGTCATTGGACAGAGCGAATGCACGTTCAAGCTCTTCTCTCGATTCGGCATGCTTGTTCTGTCTGGCGAGAAGATCCGCAAGAATGCCGTGCGGTTGGGGTGCCGTCGGTGCAAGACGGATGAGTTGTCGAGCGGATTTTTCCGCTTTTCCAAACTCATCCCTCTCGATATACCAATCGACGAGACATTCGTGCGCCCAATAATAATCAGGATGGCTCGACACAGTCCGTTCCATTTTTTCGATCGCAACGTCCTTCCGGTCTCTCTGGCGTTCGATCCAAGCTTCCCGACCAGCCAGACTCCGGGGCCGGGAACCTCCGGGCCAGCGGACCTCACTGCACTCTTCGAGCGCCGCCTGATAGCGTCCCGACTGGCAGAGTAGCCAGGCATAATTATCGCGGAGCTCTGGCGAGAGAGGTAGATGCTTCAGTCCCCGTTCGAGGACTTCAAACCGCTCTGATTTTGTACCGAGCGTCCCATGTAAGTCCGAAAGACGTTGCCACGACTCCCAATTCAACGGAAGCCTTTCGGTTAACTGGATCCCCTCCAATATCGCTTCGTCTTTTCGATCGAGACGCTTCGCCCACTCACCAAGATTTTCCCAACCCCAGCCATATGACGGATCGAGCCTCACTCCGCGCAACAACACCTCGAACGCGTCGTTCGGTTTACCCATTTTCCACAGGAGGTCAGCCAAGCACCCGTGACTCGCCGCTTCAAGCGGGGACTCTTTGAGCGCTCTCTCCAACATCTCCACGGCCTCATCATGATCGCCACGGGCCTCGAAGGCGTCAGCCATTCTGCGCATCGGATTCGCCCATTGCGGATTGAGAGTGAGGCACGCTTTTAAAGCCTCGATTTCCCGATCGCGCTCGCCTCGGTGTTTCAGCACTTCAGCCAGATTGAGCCATGACCTCGGCATGACAGGAAATCGTTTGCTTTGCTCGGTAGCGCATTCCTCCGCTTCGTCCATCAGCCCCATCGCGAGATACTGGTCCGTCAAAACACTCCAAGTCTCCCACAGATCGGGGCGCGCTTCGTTGGCTCTCTTTAGAGACTCTAACAGCTCTTCCGGTTCCAAAACCGAGAACGCAATACTTCGATAGGTATGCAGCGCCTCCCCGAACAGAACTTGCTCCTTCATTTGTTCTTCAATGAAGGCGAATGCCTCCAGCTTCTCGACAATGCCATTGCAAACGCGGACTATTCCCTCCAGCGCACTGGTGTTTTCGACGTCGAGCAAGAGAGCTTCGCGGTAGTTTCGACGCGCCTCCGCGAATTCACGGGCGTCTTCGAATAACACTCCCCGAATGCTAAAACTCCAGGACAACCTCGGGCATAGTTCGATGGACTTTCCAACTGCTTCCTGCGCTTCGTCAAAGCGAAGTTGCTGCCCCAGATCTAGAGCCAATTCACGCCACCCCCAGGCGTTGGAGGGGTGTTTCTCGACAAGATTACGGAGTGAAACTTCCGCCGCACCCGGGCCACGGTCTCTGAGCCAACCCACCAGGCATTCATGAAGAGGGACATAATAGGCATGCTTTTCACATGCTTGCCTAAGATGCTCAACAGATTCCCAGTCGGATCCAGTGATCCTGTGAAGCAACGATGCAATCGCACGGTGGGCGTCCATCGCCAGATGGCTCCGAAACTAATATCTGACCCCAGTATTCTAAAGCCTCCGACGGTTTCGAATCGAGATTCGCGACGCTCGCTAGAATCCGCAACCGTGTGACCTCGCTGATTCTACCCTTTGCGTGCTCGACAAGAGCCTCTGCCCGTTCGTGGCGTCTCGTTGCAGCGAAAAATTTCGCCGCGTAGGAGATCAAGATTCCGTCTTCCGGCGCTCGCTTCAATGCTTCTTCCAAAAGCTCGGCCACCTCTGCGTCCCGGTCCACACTTCGCAAAGCGTCCGCCAATGTGATGGCCGGATTACCCGAACTGGATCCAAACCTCTCGAAACGCCGCCGCAATATCGAAATTCCATCCTCAGTCTGGCGAATCCACCGACAAGCGGTGAAATAGGCATCGGCATACCGCTCATTCCGTTCCGCCAAACAGAAGGCAATACGATAAATTTCCGCCGCACGATCAAATTCCCTCTCACTCCACAACGCGCCGGCATATCCGTAATAGACTTCAGCGTCAAGCCTCCGGAAGCGGATGGCCCTCCGGAACTGATAGCGGGCCTCCTCCATCAGTCTTGCGTCCTCGGCAAGCATCTCCGCATACTCCTTGAAATAAAGAGTGAAAGCCGATTTTTTAATTGTTCTCTCACGCAAAAACTCCAGCCGCTCTTCCCGGCTCATGCGTGTGTAACGACGGCAATAAAGAGCATATTCGCAGCGGATCGACTTCGGGAAACGCTCCAACATCCGCTCCGCTACGAGCAGACCGGAAGCGTTGTCGCTATCATAGATGGAGAGGCTCAACGCTCCTTGATCCGAGATCCTTCCCCCAGGGTCGATCGTCCGCAATCTCTCCAGCGCAGCGACCGCAGCAGTGCGGTCGTGCTTGTCCAACTGAACGTTTATTTCGTGAATGAGATCGTATTCGTCCGATTCAGGAAGCTTAATTTGCTCCAGATCGGTCTTTCGCTCCATCGGCACCATAACCATTCCTCGAGGACCGCTATCGGCGTATTTCTTAAAGAAATGTTTAGCTATCGACTCCGCGTAGTGCCTGTGCCCGGGGTCGCGGATGATAATTGTTCCGGCCCTGGAGTCATACCCCACCACTGCTTGGAGATGGGCGGATGTAGGCTCAACAGTGGCGAGGGCAAAGGGGAAACCATTGTCGATCAACTTCCGTGTAACATCCCAATCCGCCCGGAATACCCGAACGTGCCAACCCTGCTGCTCTGCCCACAACCGCTCCTTATAATCGGATGTTCCATCGTAGCAGATCTCCTCGGCAACTTCTAAATGATCCGCCGACTTGCCGAAAAACTGGGAGAGGGCGGTCAAGGTCGCGGGCGCACATGTCAGCGCGTTCTGCCTGATGAAGGGAACCTGCAGACGCAGACGTTTCCCTTTGGCGAATTTACCCGAACTGACCCGCGTGGCGATCTTCTTGTAGAATTCCCGCTCCGACGCCTCCGCGTGGCGCACCATTTCCTCTCCTCGACCAAGCTGATAAAGAAACGATGCCCGATAGGCCTCGATCCACTTTTTCGTATTGCTGTCCGCTTCTGAAACTCGGCGCTCATACTCCTCCAACATGCCAAGACCCTTTTCGTATTCCTCGACTTCGTCGTAGCAATGGATCAACTGCTGAGCCGCTCCGGGTCCCTCGTTGTCCCGCAACCCCCGTTCCAATAGAGCAAACGCCTCAGCGTCGCGGTTGTGCGCCCAATAGGAATCAGCCACATCCGAAATGACCGCCCAGTAATTCGGTGTTTTTTCGAGAGACTGGAGCGATTCCTCCAACGCCTCCTCTGGACGGTCCTCCAGCAACAACGTTCGTGATCGCTGGATCGCATTCCAAGTGTCCCCCGGATCCAACTCTCTTGCTTTGGCAATACTTTGATAGGCACGCGAAAAGTCCCTGAATCGTGCCTCCAGTACACCCTTGAAGGCCCACAAATTCCCGAAAGCACTCTCCTCGTCCGGCCGACTTCCGGATCTTCCCAGGAATTCGTTGATACTCTCCAATGCCGTCAGCTCTCCAAAACGCCGCATCAAGGAAAAGGCTCCGTAAAACATGGCAACAGGATCGTCGGGATAGACTCGAAAATTCCGTATATGAAGCAACTCCGACCCTCGACTGTCACCAAGTATCGCCAGCATCCGGGCTGCCACGGTCCTGCTGCGGCGGTCGGTCCGCTCTTTCCAAAGTCCGGTGGAGTCGAGCCACTTCAACGCGGTCTTTTGACGGCCCTCGACTATGCGGGCCTGAAACCAATTTTCCTGCTCTTCAGTGGACTCGTCAAGAACTCGCAGGTCGACCAAATTTACGTGAAAATCCATATACTGGGAAATGGCTACAGGTTTGTCGAAAATCGATCAATACCAAACTTTGCCTATGTTCCCGCAAAGAGTGATGGCAGTTCGCGGACGATTCCGGATTGCAATGCCGATCCTGTTGCAAGAGGGATAGTAGGTTCCGAAACAAGGTAGAAGTCTATGATTTCTGAGATACTAACCCGACGTTGAAAAGCACCATGACGGTAACGGTCGCCTCCCGGTATGAACAAATGCCGGGATGCTCAATATTATCTCCCGGTTTCCCGATTAGAAGGGCACTTCAGTGCCGGAAGATGTCTATTTCTGCAATCATATTCGCCATATCAAAGGAGTAAAACCAGCGCACGCAATATGAGGGATTGCAGGAATCTACGAACTCAAGCGTGACCGAACAACTGCTTAAGCAACGTCCCTTACCCGCCCCGTCGCGAGACGCATGATCGCCTCTTCGCTCAACTCCTCGCGAGCCAACTCTCCGGAGATTTTTCCCTCGTGCATCACGAGAACGCGGTCGGACATGCCGATCACTTCCTCCAACTCACTGGAGACAAATAGAATCGCGACACCCTGCTCCGAGAGCTCTTCCATCAGGGCGTAAATCTCACGCTTTGCCCCGATGTCGATGCCGCGGGTCGGTTCGTCGAGGAGAAGAACGGAGGGCTTCATCGCAAGCCATTTTCCGAGCACGACCTTCTGTTGATTGCCTCCCGAGAGGTAACGCACGATCTGACGGGAGGACGGCGTTTTGATCCGCATCCGGCGCGTCATTTCCTCCGAGATGTTGCGTTCGGCGTCGAAGTTCAAAAATCCCGAACGCTGATCGCGGGCGAGCGAAGCGAGACTGAGATTGTCCGCCACCGCCATGTCGATGATGAGTCCCTGCTGCTTCCGGTCCTCGGGCACAAGGGCAAGACCGGCGGCAATGGCGCTCCGCGGATTCACGATCGAGCGTTTTGTTCCACCGACCGTGAGCTGTCCCTGCAGCGCCGGAGTTATTCCGAAAAGCGTCTGCAACAATTCCGTCCGCCCCGCTCCGACAAGACCCGAGAGGCCCACGATCTCCCCCGCCCGAAGTGTAAAATTGATCTCATGCCCCGGATGAACCGGAGTCCGCAATCCTGACACTTCCAGAACGACCTCACCGGGCGGCTGCGGATCGTGAGCATAAAACTGCGAGAGATCCCGCCCCACCATCAGACTCACCATACGGTCATGAGAGATCTCGGATTTCTCCAGGTTCCCCGCATTCTCCCCGTCTCTCAACACGACGACACGATCGGCCAGTTCGATCACCTCGCCGAGTCGGTGTGAAATGTAAATGATGCTCACTCCCCGGCTCCGCAGGTCCTTGACCACGGTAAAAAGGCGCTCCGTCTCTTTTTGCGAAAGACTCGAGGTAGGCTCGTCCATGATGAGGACCTTCGCATCCGTCGAGAGGGCCTTCGCAATCTCCACGAGCTGTTGCTGCCCGATCGCGAGATCCCCTACAAGAGTGGAGGGCGAAACCTCGAGCCCGACTTTCTCAAGATAGTGAGTCGCCCTCGTCGTGATTTCTTTTTCGTGAATGAACCCGAAGGTCGTGGGCTCCCGACCCAGAAAAATATTCGCCCCGACACTCAGGTTCGTGGCGAGGTTGAGTTCCTGATGAATCAGCGCGATGCCGCGCGAGAGCGCCTCCTCGACCGAGCGGACCTCGATCTCGTTTCCGTTCATCCGGATGACTCCCTCATCGGCCCGCTGCACCCCGGCGAGAATTTTCATCAGGGTGCTTTTGCCCGCTCCGTTTTCGCCGAGGACGGCCACCACTTCGCCCTCACCGACGTCGAAACCGACCCGGTGCAGGGCCCGCACTCCGGGAAAGGTTTTACAGATCCCCGATACTTCCAACAGTGATGCCATGGCCCGAACCTAGCAAAGCGGCGTCTCAGGACCAGCTTTTTCGTTTCCGCAAAAAGGAGCGAAAAAGGCGATCTCAACTGGAAATGTTCTCCTGAACATGCCACGGTCAGACCCTGTGCCCCCGAGAACTCCCGTCATCCTTCCCTCCCGGTATTACTTCGATCATTTCGATGAAATGCTGACCTTCGTGGAGAGTGGATACGGTCATGTCCTTGAGTCAACCCACTCCACTTTCATCAAGGACTTCCGCTCCTTGAATGTCGATGCCGCCTGTCTTTACGTCCGTCTCGCCAACCGGAAGGGCCGGGTCTTTTACCGCGACTCGCTCCGCTACGAGGAAATCAGCTCCCTCGACGGGGCCGTCGCGGAACTCCTCGAACGGAGGTTTATCCGCCTCCCTGTCCCGGGTGACTACGCGAATTTGCTCTCGCTCAAGACGCGCCTTCAATTGGCGACCCTCATCAAAGAGCAGTCGGATCCCGGACGAAGCGACGGCCCCAGGATCTCTTCGGCGAAAAAGGCGGATCTCCTGCATCTCATTCCCCGACAGATAACCTTTGAACGCGCCTTTCCCGAGGATCACCTCAGCCATTACCTGCTTCAGGACCGCTGTGAGGAAGTCGACTTTCTTCTTTTCCTCTATTTCGGGCGGCTGCAGCGGGGCATGACCACTTTCGCCCTGCGCGATCTCGGGCTCATCCGGACCTCGGGTTTCCGCACCAAGTTCGAAGCGAGGTTCCCCACCCGGGAGTCGGCGGCGAGCGCCTATCATTACGCCAAAGTGAATGACAGTCTCGAACAACCGACCCCGGGAGACGTGGACGCCCTCCTCGCCGGCCTGCAGGACTGGCCCCTGCCCGATGACGCCGCCACCGAGTTGGCCCGGCATCAGGCCCTCCACCGGCTCGGCCGCGAACTGGAGCGGGCCTCGCGCTTTGAGGATGCCCTGAGCGTTTTTTCCCTCTCCGATCAGTTTCCCGCCACCGAACGGACCGTGCGTCTTCTCCTGCGGCTCGATGACCGCGAGGGAGCCGAGGCCTTTCTCCTGAAGCTCATCGACAATCCATCCTGCGACGAGGAGCTGATATTTGCGGAGGACTTTTATGAACGAAAGTTTCATCGCAAGAAGATGGGACGCCTCACTTCGCTGCTGAGGAATGCCGTGGTCCTTCCCCTTGATGAATCCGGACGCGACCGGCCCGAGGCCGCCGCCGTGCGCCACTTTGAACGCCGTGGTGTCCATGCCGCCCATGTTGAGAATGTGATCTGGCAACAGCTCTTCGGGCTGCTCTTCTGGGATCTCCTCTTTGACCCGGCGACGGCGGCGATTCACAATGCCTTCGAATTTAAACCGCAGGATCTCAACTCCGGTGATTTTCACCGCCGCCATCACGAGGCCATCCGGGAGAAGCTGAAATCTCTCGACGATCCTCCCGCCGCCCTCGCCGCCCTCCGCGCCACCTGGGAACTCCACTCCGGAACACCCAACGATCTGGTCCCCTGGTATCCCGACCTTTTTCTCCACACCTGCCGCCTCGTCGAGTTCGCTCCGCCCGGAGGCCTCGCTTCCATCCTCGAGTCCATGGCCGAGAATCACCGGGCCAATCGGAGCGGCTTTCCCGATCTCATCGTCTTTGAAAACGAGGGCCTGCGTTTTGTGGAAATCAAGACCGAGGGCGATCAGATCCGACGGAGCCAGCTCGTGCAGATGGAACGACTCACCCGCGCCGGCCTCACCGTCGAACTGGCTCGGGTGCAGTGGGTCCTCGATCCCGAACAGGAATACGTCGTCGTCGATATCGAAACCACCGGAGGCCGGGCCGATGCCCACCGCATCACCGAGATCGGAGCGGTGAAGCTGCGCGGCGACACCGTCATCGGAGAGTGGTCCTCCCTCATCAATCCCGAACGTTCCATCCCGAAATTCATCGTCGGCCTCACCGGCATCACCGATTCCATGGTCGCCGACGCGCCGCGCTTCGAGGAGATCGCCGATTCCTTTCGCGAATTTGTCGGCGAAGCCGTCTTCGTCGCCCATCGCGTCAAGTTTGATCACGGATTCATCCGCGCCGAGTTCCAACGCCTCGGCCAGGAATTCCGCTGCCCCACCCTCTGCACCGTCGTCTCGATGCGGAGATATTTTCCCGGCCTGCCCTCCTACGGCCTGGGACCTTTGTGCGCCACGTTGGGCATTCCCCTCGAATCCCACCACCGCGCGCTTTGCGATGCAAGAGCAACGGCGGAGTTGTTGAAGAGGATTAACGGGGAGAGGTTTGAGCGGCAGGATTTAGGGGCGGTGGGCTAGGAGTCAGTGGTCAGTGGTCAGTGGTCAGTGTTCAGTAGTCAGTAGTCAGTAGTCAGTAGTCAGTAGTCAGTAGTCAGTAGTCAGGAGCTAAGAGCTAAGAGCTAAGAGCTAAGAGCTAACAGCTAGCCCCTCCCGAAAACGAAAAAACCCGGCCTTTGCCTCATTCATCAACGCAACATCCTCGGGGCGGCGGACGACGACCAGGGTGATTCCCTTTTCCGCAAGCGCTTCCCGGATCGCCGGGAGCTGGTCAGCGAGAGGACCGACGAAGGGACGCAGGGCGACGACGGTTTCTAGTCCACTCTCGACCGCCCACCGGGTGATCCCCTGCTCCAGATCGTCAGTATCGATGACTCCTGAGGGGCATTGAAAAAAATCGGCGGCACGATCCGCCCCGTCGCTGAGGGCGCGACGCAGGAAGTCGACCTTCCGTTCGCTGTAGTGCTCCGCTTTCCACAAGCCGATCGGAGCAAAGGCCGCGATGGCCGCCGGTCGCAAGGGGGCGAGAGGTGAGTCCTCGGGCAATAGATCCTCATCATGGAGCCAGAGTCCGACGCGACCAAAGGCGAGCGGATCGATCAGACATTCCCCGGGCGACATGAAGGCAGGCTCCGGGGGCACTTCCACCGGCAAGGCCAGCGCCACCACATCATCAAGTTTCGATAATCCCTCGCGGCAAGGCCCGAGGAGATCGGGGTGGACATACTTTTCCAGATTGGATCGCCGAACGAGATAGGTTTTCCCCGGCGTGTGCAGGCCCGCGACCCAGCGCCACGAGAGTGTGTTCGACGCCGCATCACCGTCGAGGAGGTGGCGCAGAAAGAAGTCGGCCCCGATCTGCCAGGGCAGTCGCTCGACATGGATCCAGTAGGAGGCCCACCACATGCGGGCATGATTGTGGAGATACCCCGTCTCCACCAGCTCGCGCGCGAAGTGATCCATGATCGCCACGCCACTCTCACCGTCGGCCACGGCGCGGGCGCGCTCGTTCTCTCGTTGACTGAGCTCGCCAAGCTCGCTCCGGTATCGCTCCCAGACGGCAGGACGCAGCTCGAGCCAGCCTTTCCAATAAAGACGCCACCCGACTTCGTCCTCGAATTTGGCAACCGGACCGGCCCCGTGGCGTTCTCTCACGGCCGCGCGCAGCTCCCGCTCAAGGAGCAGCCGCGTCCGCGTCGCCGGAGAGAGGCGGGAGACATTGCCATGCCCCGGTTCGACAAAGTTCCGCCGCGCCGCATAGGCCACCGCCTTCGGGAGGAAGTCCTCCAGACACGCGAGCGCTTCGGCCCGGGTTGCGGGGAGGAAAAAGGAGTCGGCCTGATCAGTCACGCAAGGATTACGTCCGCCCCGGCCTATCCCGCCGACACCGTTCCGAACAATATTTCACCTCGGCCCAGCAACGCTCCCACTTCTTCCGCCAGGCGAAGGGTCGCCCGCAGACAAGACAGGCTTTCACCGGGAGATCACGTTTTAACTTCATGGGACGGGACGGCGGGATGGATTACGACGGGGATACGGCGGAGGTCAGGGGAAAAGTGGGACCAGGAAGGAACTCCCCTATCTGTGCTAATCCGTGAAAATCTGTGCCCATCTGTGTTATCTCTCCCTAGGAGGTAGATCGCCCGACCAAGGACCAAGGACCAAGGACCAAGGACCAAGGACCAAGGACCAAGAACGAAGAACGAAGAACGAAGAACGAAGAACGAAAGTTCCCGGGGCCTGTCCCTATTTCCAGCCTATTTTCAAGGGAAGCCCCTCGTCAGCCGGGAAGAAGCGAATGCCACCGGGCTCCCTGGATTTAGTGGCAAACGCACCGACCCCCGCTAGATTGCAAATCCTGCCTTCGCCCTAACGATCCCATGGTATTCCCCAAAGCGCTTTTCCCTTCCGCGGCTCTCATTTGCCTGATCTGTCAGGGGGCACAGGCGGATCCGATGCGTGACCGGATCGAGGACTTTCAGGCGGATGCGGATCTGCTGGCGCGTCATTGGGCCATTTCCGGAGATTCGGAGGCCGAGCTGGCCCGTGAGCGGAAGCTGCTCGATGATTGGCAGGCCCACCTCAGGGAGGTGGACTTCGCCGCTCTTTCCGCCGATCAACGGATCGACTACGTGCTTTTCCGCAACGAACTCGAGTCCCTGCAGGCAGGTCTCGGGAAACGCGAGGAAGCCCGTCGCGAGCTGTCCGCCTGGCTGCCGGCACGAAGCGCGATCGACTCCCTCGCGGACGCCCGCGTGCGCGGGGAACCACTCGTGCCGGAGAAGGCGGCCGGATCCCTCGCCCCGCTCGCGGAACAGATCACGAAACTGCAGGAGCAGTTGAAGGCGGCAAAGGAGGCTGAGAAGCAGTCGAAGAAGGCACCTGAGAAAAAGGAGCCGCCGGTGGAGAAGCATGACACCACTCCGGTGCCGATGCCTTCCCCCTACGATGCCCTGCGCAGCGCCGAAGTGACGGAAGAATTGGCGGGTTCCTTGAAGCGCTGGTTCGAGAACTACAACGGATTCACCCCGGAGTTCGGGTGGTGGGTGAAGCAACCCTACGACGAGATGGCCAAGGCCCTGGCGGACTACGCGAAGTTTCTCCGCGAGGAAATCGCCGGCGTCAAAGGCAAGGAGGAGGATCCGCTCCTCGGCAAAGTGATCGGGGCGGAGGAATTGCAGAGGCAGCTCCGGATTGAATTCATTCCCTACACGCCCGCGGAATTGATCGCCGTGGCGGAGCGCGAGTTTTCGTGGTGCGAGGAACAGATGAAGGCGGCCGCCCGCGAAATGGGTGTGGGTGATGATTGGAAGAAGGCGCTCGCGCGCACGAAGCTGCATTACGTGAAACCCGGCGAGCAGGAAAAGGTGGCGCGCGAGGAAGGGCGCGAGGCGATCGACTTCGTTAAGTCGCGTCAACTCGTCACCGTGCCGCCGGATTGCGAGGAATGGTGGGGCACGCGGATGCTTTCGTCCGGCGAACAGAAGCACACGCCCTACGCGGCCTATGCCGGACACGACATGCTCATCGCCTATGCGAGCGACGGCATGAAACACGCCGACAAGCTCATGACGATGCGCGGCAACAGCCGACCTTTCATGCACAACGTGGTGCCGCACGAGCTCATTCCCGGGCACCATTTGCAGAATTTCATGGCGGCGCGGAACCGGCCCTACCGTCGGATGTTCAGCACGCCCTTTTTTGTCGAGGGTTGGGCGCTCTATTGGGAGATGCGCCTGTGGGACCTCGGGTACCACGACACGCCGGAGGAAAAGATCGGCGCACTTTTCTGGCGCATGCACCGCTGTGCGCGCATCATCATCACGCTGAAGTTTCACCTCGGCGAGATGGAGCCGGACGCCATGGTGAAATTCCTCATCGATCGCGTCGGCCATGAATCCTTCGGCGCGAAAAGCGAGGTCCGCCGCTACATCAAGGGAGATTTTTCTCCGCTCTATCAGGCCGGCTACATGCTAGGCGGCCTGCAATTGCGGGCTCTCCATGGGGAGCGGGTCGGCGAGGGCAGGATGTCGGAGAAGCAATTCCACGATACCGTCCTGACCCTCGGGCCGATTCCCGTGGAACTGGTCCGCGCTTCACTGAACGACTTGCCACTGACGGCCGATTACGCCGCCCAGTGGAAGTTCGACGCCGGTGGACAGTGAGCGCCACGCCGCTCCTCCGCCTCTTCTCCCCGGGGGACCGGGAATCCGGGTTTGCCGAATTTACAAATTCCTGACAAACGCCTCGAGGAATCCGCGTATGATGGTTCCATGAAACGTGTTCATGCCCTTCTTGCCGGCCTTTTCTTTGGAATCGCCACGGCCACCGCGACCGCTGACGCGGCTCCCGTGATCTTGATCCATCGCGAGTTCCCTGAGGAACATCGCTTCATCTTCTATGCCGTGCTCGAGGGCGCCTACGAAGAAGGTCTTTCGGAGGAGACCGTTTCCATCCTTCTCGGCGAAAAGGGAACGGAACACTTCGTGATCGGTTGCCCCATCTGCAGCCCGGCCTACGATGCTCTCCGCGCCTACCGGGACGCTCCGAAATTCACTTCAAAAAAGGTCAGTCAGAAAGGATTCGGCGCGGGTCTTTCCGATGAGGAACGGGCCCTTGTCTCGGGCACCGTCGAAGACCGGAGAAAATTCATCCGGACCATCGTTTCGCGCTGGATCGAATCCCGCTTTGCGCTCTTGAATCTCCCGGAGGACAGGGAAAAAGCGATGCGTGAATCGCTGCAGAAAATGAGTGAGAAGGGCACCGCCCTGCTCGAGAATTTCAAAAAGGGCGGGAATGGCGATCAACTCGCGAAAGCCTATGCCGATTGGGAATTCTGCCCTTCCTGCAGCGGGGCAACCCTGCATGGTCCGGCCGCGGGGGAATGAGGGAGGGCTGGTCGGGGGGCGCAGGGGGTGTTTCTGTGGGCCTGTCCCGTAGAGTTTGAGCGGCAGGAACTGGGGGCGGCGGAGTGCCCCCCAGGGAACGATCCCGGATCATTTGACGAAAACCAGTAATTTCACACAAAATGTATCCAGCGGGCCCTGAATGTCCCACCCCTGATGTGAGAGTAAGTGTTTGAGCAAACCAAAGATGAGGAAAACAAAACTCAGAATCAACAGAATCGCCTTAGTCATTGACTGAATGTAGCCGATTTAGCCGCACATCGGTGCCACGATTATTTTGAACATTCTATTGACCAACTTCGATCGATTTCATCCAATCCTAACAAATTACTCTTTGCTCTTCCGATACAACGTATAGCTTATTTCATTTCCTAATCGGGAATGAAACAATGAAATGAAAAACGACTAGAACAACAACTGGGACAACTAGATCGAGGAGCCTGAAAAAATAACTTAAGGAGCAGGCCCGGACGGTCGTTAACTGCGTGAAGACGCACTTCGGTGTAAATAAATTTGCGTGCTTTCTAAGGTTATCTGAATGTCCCTAGGTGGGAGATGACACAATATGGCGGATCTCGACTACGATACTCTCCACCTTCTTCAAAACGAGCATCCGTCCTGGCGATTGTTGCGCTCGCCCAACGCACCTCTAGTCGTTTCTTTTCTCAACCGCATTTTTATCCAGCCCAACGTAAGGTTGATGTCGGAAGCCGACCTCATTGAGGCCCTTGAGGACGACCTTTTCGTCTTACGCGAGCGCTTGGGCGATGACTCGTTTCCGAGATCCGCCCGCGAATATCTGACGGATTGGTCTTCGCCCGCAAAGGGCTGGTTGCGGAAATTCTATCCGCGTGGCACAGACGAGCCTACCTACGACCTGGTACCCGCCATCGAGCGAGTAATAACTTGGTTGGGAGATCTGGATGCGCGCAGTTTCGTCGGTACTGAATCCCGGCTGCTACTGTTGTTCGACCTGCTCCGTCAGATGGCCACCGGTTCCCGTTCCGATCCCAAAGCTCGCGTGACCGAGTTGCAAAAGCGCCGCGATGAGATCGATAAGGAAATTTCCCGCACCCTGGCCGGCGAGGTAGCAGTGCTCAATGACACCGCCCTTCGCGACCGGTTCCAGCAGTTCACCAATATCGCCCGCGACCTTCTTTCAGACTTCCGAGAGGTGGAGCAAAATTTTCGCCGACTCGACCGCTCGGTGCGCGAACGCATTGCTCTTTGGGAAGGTGGCAAGGCCACGCTACTAGATGAAATCATGGGCCGCAGGGATGCAATCGACGACTCCGATCAGGGCAACAGTTTCCGGGCGTTCTGGGAATTCCTGATGTCTGATAGCCGCCAACAGGAATTCACAGATCTGCTGGATACGATTCTCGAACACCCTGCCATCGCCGCAGCGGAACCAGACCCGCGTCTGCGGCGCGTCCACTACGACTGGCTGCAGGCGGGAGACCACACACAGCGAACGGTCGCCGATCTTTCCAAGCAGCTGCGGCGGTTCCTCGACGATCAAGCGTGGCTGGAAAACCGCCGGATCATGGACCTGTTGCGCGGCATCGAGGCAAAATCGCTGTCTGTGCGCGATTCGCCGCCGACGAGCGCCGCGTTCATGGAAATGAACGAGACCTCCGCATTCATCGCGCTGCCTTTCGAGCGCCCACTGTTCGTGCCCCCATTTAAGCCCGTGTTGGCGTCCGCGATACTAACCGCGTTGGGCGAGGAAATCGACACGTCCGCCCTATTCGCGGCGCGGTTGGTTGACAAAGCCGCGCTCGCCGCCCATATCCGCCAAAGCCTCAGGGAGGCCAGCCAAGTCACGCTCCGCCAGCTCGTACAATCCCGCCCGCCCGAACATGGTCTCGCGGAAATCATCGCATATCTTGAACTCGGCCATACCTCGTTCACCATCACGATGGACGAATCCACCGAGGATATGCTGGAGTGGTCCGGCATAACGGATGACGGTTCAGCCGTTCAAAAATCAGCCCGCCTGCATCGTGTGATTTTCGTCAGATGAACGCTCCCGAATTTTCCTCCGAATCGTCGCAAGAACCCGCACTTTCCACCGTGGTCATTCCGCTACTCAAGGGCGTCATCTATCAGGAGAACGACTCCATTCTCTGGAGCTGTCTCGTCGCCCTCGATGCCAAGGTGCGCGACTATGTCCACGTGCTCGACCTTGAACTTGTACTCGATGAAGCGGAAGGATATGCCTTTCTGCGCTCGCGGGAAATGGATGAAACCGAATCTGGCAAACCCACTCCCAGCACCCCGCGCTTGTTCCCACGCCGCCAGTTGTCTTTTCCCGTTAGCCTTCTACTCGCCTTGCTGCGCAAGAAACTCGCGGAGTTTGACGCCTCCGGGGGCGAGGCGAGGCTAGTTCTCTCCCTCGATGAGATCACCGAAATGGTCCGGGTTTTTCTGCCCGCAAACAGTAACGAGGCGCGCCTGACCGACCAAATCGAAACCCACCTCAATAAAGTTGCTGAACTCGGATTCATACGCAAACTCAAGGCTGAATCATCTGCATCCCAGCCCTCCAGCTACGAGATCCGCCGCATCCTCAAGGCCTTCGTCGATGCCCAATGGCTCGCAGATTTCGACGCCAGACTTGACGCCTACCGCCACCATCTCGAAAACCCCGGCGAGGAAAACTCCGATGATTGAACAAGAAGCACCGATGCTAGAATTCGCAGCCGACGACGCCCTCACCGGTTTTCGTCTACAACGGCTCGAAGTGTATAACTGGGGCACCTTCGACAAACGTGTGTGGAGTCTTCATCCCGATGGCCGCAACTGTCTGCTAACCGGCGACATCGGCTCCGGGAAATCGACTCTCGTAGATGCCATCACCACACTGCTCGTTCCCGCCAACCGCATCGCCTACAACAAAGCCGCCGGCGCAGAATTCAAGGAACGCAGCCTGCGCTCCTACGTGCTCGGTTATCACCGCACCGAGCGCTCGGAAAGCGGCGTTGGCGTGGCGAAACCCGTCGGCTTGCGTGATGCCAACGCGTTCTCCGTCATCCTCGCCGTCTTCCACAATAGCGGCTACGACCAGACGATCACCCTCGCCTGCGTGCTCTGGATGAAGGACCCAACCGGCCCACCAGCCCGCTTCTATGTCGGCGCGGAGAAGGCGATCTCCGTCACCGAAGACTTTTCCGACTTTGATGCGGACATCAACAAACTTCGCCGCAGGCTGCGCCAAAATGAAGCCCAGACCTTTGACACATTCCCCGAGTACAGTTCGTGGTTCCGTCGCCGCTTCGGGATCGAAGCCGAACAGGCGCTCGACCTCTTCCATCAGACGGTCTCGATGAAGTCAGTCGGAAATCTCACCGATTTCGTTCGTGGACACATGCTGGAGCCTTTCGATGTCGAAGCCCGCATCACCGCACTCATCGCACACTTCGATGACCTCGACCGTGCACACGCCGCTGTGCTCCGCGCCAAGCGCCAGGTCGCTTTGCTGGAACCAATTGTCGTCGATTGTGACAAACACGAAGTGCTCCGCGGCGAGGTCGAGGACTTGCGCTCAGCCCGCGAATTTCTCGAAGCCCACTTCGCCACGATTAAGCTCGATTTGTTGGAGAAACGAGCGGCGACCCTTGAGTCAGACCATGAACGGCAGATCTCCCGTATCCAAGGTATCGCGGAAACACTTGCTTCCCTCCGCCGCGATGAAGCGGACCTCAACCGCCAGATCGCCGAGAACGGCGGCGACCGCATCGCCACACTGACCGCCCGCATCGGCGAGCTTTCGAGCGAACGTGACCGCCGCAAAACCAAGTCCGACCGCTACGCCGATCTTGTCTCCAAGCTCGACGAACCCGTCACCCGCGATGCCGGCGCTTTCAACTCGCAGCACGACCGCATTGCCGCCCTCAAGACGGTTGGCGCTTCCGACGAGGCCGACCTGGAAAACCGTATCACGGAAGACAAAGTCGCCATGCGCGACTTGCAGGAGGAACTCGCCACCGTTTCCGCCGAAATCGATAGCCTCAAAGCACGGCGCTCCAACATACCGTCCCAACAAATCACGATACGCGAGGCGCTCTGCCAAGCTCTCAGCCTTCCCCGCGAAGATATGCCGTTCGCCGGAGAATTGCTCCAAGTCCATCCCGAAGAAGCATCATGGGAAGGTGCTGTCGAGCGCCTGCTTCACAACTTCGGACTCTCTCTCCTCGTACCGGACAGCCACTACCCACAAGTCGTCGAGTGGGTGGATCGCACCCGCCTCGGCGGACGGCTTGTCTATTTCCGAATTCGCAGTCGCGCATCAAACGAAACGCCAGATCTCCATCCGGACTCAGTCGTCCGCAAACTGCAAATCCGCCCCGACTCGCCGTTCTACGACTGGATTGAGCGCGAACTTGCCCACCGCTTCGATGTCGCCTGCTGCGCCACATCCGAGCAGTTCCGCCGTGAAACCCGTGCCATCACCCTAGCTGGACAGATCAAAATGCCCGGCGAACGCCACGATAAAGACGACCGCACACGCATCGACGATCGATCCCGCTTCATCCTCGGCTGGAGCAACGAGGCGAAGATCGCCACCCTCGAACATGAGAAATCCCGGATCGAATCTCAAGGGGCCAGCGTGATAGCCCGTCTCACCAAGGCCGATGCAGAACGTCGGGCCTTACGCGAACGTGTGAGCCTGCTCTCCAAACTCGAAGAATACCGCGACTTCCGCGAAATCGACTGGGCCACCATCGCCAACGAGATCGCCGCGCTGGAGGACGAACGCCACCAACTTGAAAACGCCTCTGACATCCTCCGCCAGCTCAACGAACGCTTGCACCTCGTCGAGAAATCCATCGCCGATGGCAGTAATAAAAAGGCTGAGGAAGACAAAAAGATCGGTGCGATAGAAACTCGCATCGAAACCAACAACACTTCACTCGCTGCCACCAGCGACCTGCTCACCCGTGTCGACTTCACCGCTCTTGCCCCATGGCACGACCGCCTGGCCGCCGTTCGTTGTGAGGCACTTGGCGACAAAGCCATCACCATCGAAGGCTGCGATGCCCGTGAAAAAGAAACCCGCGAATGGCTCCAGACCCGCATTGACTCGCGCGATAAGGCCATAACCACGGTCCGCGACCGTCTGATCAACCGCATGAACGATTTTCGACGCGAGTTCGAGGCGGAGACCCGCGAAATCGATGCCGCAGTGGAATCTGCCGGAGAGTACCGTAAATTGTTAGACCGCCTGCGAGGCGACGACCTACCGCGTTTCGAACTTCGCTTCAAGGAACTGCTCAACCAGAATACCATCCGCGAAATTGCCAACTTCAACGCCCACCTGAATCAACAACGCGAAACCATCCGCGAACGTGTCACCCGCATCAACCATTCACTCATCGAAATCGACTACAATCCTGGTCGCTACATCGTCCTCGAAGCCACTCCGGTGCCAGACCAAGACATCCGAGCTTTCCAAACAGAACTTCGCTCCTGCACCGAAGGCGCTCTAACAGGTAGCGAAGACGACCAGTATTCCGAGGCCAAGTTTCTGCAGGTCAAAGCCATCATCGAGCGCTTCCGAGGCCGCGAAGGCACCACCGACCTCGACCGCCGGTGGACCCGCAAAGTCACCGATGTCCGCAACTGGTTCGCCTTCGCCGCCAGTGAGCGTTGGAGAGAAGATGACACCGAGCACGAGCACTACTCCGATTCCGGCGGCAAATCCGGCGGCCAAAAGGAAAAACTCGCCTACACCATCCTCGCCGCCAGCCTCGCCTATCAGTTTGGGCTCGAATGGGGTCGCGTCCGCTCGCGCTCGTTCCGCTTCGTGGTCATCGACGAAGCCTTCGGCCGCGGTTCCGACGAGTCCGCCCAATACGGCCTACGCCTTTTCGCGAAGCTTAACCTCCAGCTGCTCATCGTCACCCCCTTGCAGAAAATCCATATCATCGAGCCGCACGTTTCCTCCGTAGGCTTCGTCCACAACCCCGAGGGCCGTGATTCCCAGCTCCGGAATCTCACCATTGAACAATACCGCGAAGAAAAGGCTCTCAGCAGATCATGAGCGCAGCCGACTGGACTTCCACTGCCGACATCAAAGATCGGCTGCGCCGCCGATGGCAGCGAGGTGAGATTCTTGCCTCCGCCATCCGTCAAGATGGCTTCTTTCCGCTGCGCCTTCCGATCAAGGGCCCGTCCTCTGCCCAGATAACCACCGATTTTGGCGCGGCACGAGACTGGATTGCGAAATGGCGCAACCAGACGGCCGTCCCCCTCGAATGGCGGAAGTTTTCACACAGACTCTTTGGCGAAAATGAAATGCCTGTGGCGGCCTTGATTCCCACTGCCGAATATGCCGTTAGATTGCTCGGCACGCGCCGCGAGTGGGAAATATTTGGGGAGATGATTTTCCAGTGTCGTGAAACATTTCCCGAACTGCTCGACTGGATGGCCAAGCGCGCAATGACCGCGATCGAGCTCGCGGACGACTGGCAGGCGCTTCTCTCAGTTGTGACCTGGGTGCGTGCGAATCCGCACAGCGGTGTCTTCGTTAGACAGATCGACGCCGCTGGTGTCCACACAAAGCTCGTCGAAAGGCACCGCGGGGTCATCGCCGAGCTGTTGGACCGCGTGCTTTCCCCCGATGCTTTCGACCCTGATACTCGTGGACCGTCGACATTCAACCGCCGTTACGGTTTCCGCGATAAACCAGAACGAATCCGAATACGTTTTCTCGATCCAGACTGCGCCGTTGCGCCGTCTCGTCTCGGTCTGGATCTTACTTTAGATGCGGACCGATTTGCTGCGCTTGATGTGCTAGTCGAACGTGTATTCATCACCGAGAATGAGATCAATTTTCTTGCGTTTCCCAGCTGTCCAAGAAGTCTCATTGTATTCGGCTCAGGCTACGGGTGGAGTGCACTCGGGAAAGCTAGCTGGCTTTCGCAATGCGAGATCTGGTACTGGGGAGATATCGACACGCATGGCTTTGCCATCCTTGACCAGCTCCGGGCGCGGTTTCCCACTGTTCGATCCTTGCTGATGGACCGCGAAATTTTATTCAGTTTTCGCGATCTTTGGACTATGGAACCAAATCCCACTAAGGTGTCTCTTTTGAGGCTGACTACCGATGAAGAATGCGTCTATAGAGCCCTTCAAGCCGAGGGCACTTTTCCTCGGCTCGAACAAGAGAGAATCCCTTTTTCGACACTCCTACATGCCTTAAACACCCAGGTGGTTAAAGTGGAGGAAGATGATTCAGTATCGTGAGATTGTCGGTTTCACACCGTCTGTATTAACAATGTCCTAACCTCGTTCGCCGATGGTTGAGAGCGCGTTTCCGAAAGGGAGTTGGCTAGAGTTAGAATTCGGGTGCCAGTAACCTTTCGAGGCGCCAATTTAAACCGGCTGTGTCTGGAAGAAATGCTTGATCCTTGGGAAGAAGCAGTGCTTTACCAGAAAGTTCGGAAAGCTCCCGTTCACCATTTGATCGTCTGCCATCGAGGATTGGCGATGCCATCCACCGAAAATCGGGCGACGGTGCAATAAGATTTCGGTCCATGGCCCAATGGTGATTTTTGCAGAGCGCAAGTCCATTGGTCGGATGATCGTTCCGGCTCACCGCAAATGGGATCAGATGCGCAGCATCAATGAATGAGATATCGTTTCCAACCGGGAGGCGAATTCGGAGTCCGCAAGCTGCGCATTGGTGGTCGTAGATTTCAATAATGCTCCGACGAAATGCCGGAGAGCGGCCGGAATCGGGAGGGCCATCTGAAATCGTTGGAGTTTTATTCGACTCTGTTGATGGGATCAGCGAAACCGACCTCAGCGAATCGGCGGCCCAAGGAAAGTACCGTGAAATGATGGCATCACGCAAACGGTTGCGGTTTTCGAAGTCTACCGCAACAACTTCAAACCCGGATTTGAACCGTCCGAAAACGTGCCCCATATCGGAAACACGGATTTCCCGCCGGACTGGAGTAATCCCATCACCTTCAATAGCCTCCCATATCCCGTCGCCTGCTAGATAGCGAAACGGAAGGTCAGGACTATTTTTGTCATTGTGCTTTCTAACCACAAGAAAACGGGAGGAGAACAGATCGCGTAGCTCTTGAGACCATGGAATTCGATCAGTTGTCGCGTGGCCAAGATCGAGCAAATCGAAAACGGCGAGAAGAAGTACCGGCTTATGAGGTCTTTCGTGAGGTGTACCCTCTGCAAGTGGGGTTACCCCAACATTCAGAGAATAGAGCAGTTCTATTGCTTGATTCAGCGTCATAAAATTTCCTTTCCCTTGCCCTCACCCCAACCCAAACCGCACCCGATGCTCCTTCACAAACCCCGGATCGGGCGCAAAACCATCCTCGGGCACGACGAGAGGGTGGCCTTCATACGCCTCAAAGGACTCAGCGACAAAACGCTGCGGCAGATTTTCGCGGAGCCGGGTTGAGAGGAGCCGGGTTGAGAGGAGCAATTGAAGCTGGTCATCGAATCCGATCAGACCTTTGTCAAAGGCCGCGTCATGAAGTCGATTGAGACAAATCCCGTTGCGGACATTGAGCCTCTCGGCTTCGTGACTGCTCCAAGGAAGGATGTGTGAGGCGATGAGAAGTTCCCGAATCGGGAGTCCCGTGATGCCGCAACGATTGGCGTAGTTGTTGAGCACCATATCGCGAAAGAAGTCCTGCCCGCGCCGCCGCTTCGCGAGAGTTGCGACCTCGGTCGGACCCACGGGGACGGTCGGACGCGGAATGATTCCTTTTCCGGGGATAACCTCAGTCGTCCCCTTGGCCGCATCGATGAAGAGGGAATCGAATCTCTCCTGACTCAGCGGAACATATTCGGCGAGGTTCGCGTGGAACTCGGCCCACATTTCGCGGTCGAGCTTGCTCGTGCTAGGGAGGCCCCCGATCCCGCGAAGTTGCAATGCTGGATCCAGTGAAGCAAAATTGCTGAGCTTCATCGCGACGCTACCTGGCGTTCGTTTCATCGCCTCCGCTAGATCGATGATGACCTTCTGTCTCTCGTCAAAAAGTCCGAAGGGAATTTTATGATAGAGATTAAGGACGATGAGAAGTTCGTCTCGGGTCCAACGCATAGCAGTAGCTTGGCGTATTTCGAGAGGATCCGCAAACTCTGCGCTATACACCGATTTTAGTCCTCACTCCCTCCCCTCCTCCTCCCGCAGAATCTGATCCATCGACTTGCCCAGATCTCCGTCGGGCGCCTGACAATAATCCCCCGCCATCGCCTCCCGCATCGCCTGCACCTTGCGGCTAAAGGCCTTGGCCGAGCCTCGCACTCCGTCGGCGCTGGCACTCGCGGTCGCGGCGTTGTGAGCGTGGATGTTCATCTGGGCGGCGGTGGCGATGGCATCCTGATTGGCTCCGAGGAAGAGGAATTCCCAGCCCTGCTTCGCCTGACGCCGGCGGATCTTGCCGGCGATCTGATTCCAGGTGAAGTGGCGCGACGAGTTTTCCTGTCCGTCGGTGAAGATCGCGAAGATGACCTGATCGGGCCGCTGGTGATCGGGAAGGTCGCGGATGCGGACTTTGAAAGCGTCGACGGTGCGTCCGATCGCATCGAGGAGGGCGGTCGATCCTCGGGTGGTGTAGGTGCGGGTGTCGAGTCCGACGACTTCGCACACGGGAATATTGTCGACGGGGATCTCGTATTGATCGTCGAAGAGGACGAGGGTCAGTCGCGCCTGCCCGCCGACCTGCTGCTGGTCGCGGAGGAATTCGTTGAAGCCGGCGATGGCGGCTTCGGTGTGCGGCTCCATCGACCCCGAGCGGTCGAGAATGAAAGCGATCTCGGTGGTTTTCGGTTTGGTTTTCTCTGTGTGTGTTTTGCTCATGAAAGCAATTTCGCACAGGGGGTGGGACATTGGCAGGGACAGGGGGGAGGGAAATTTGAAAATTTGAAAATTTGAAAATTTGAAAATTTGAAAGGCTGAAAGGCTGAAAGGCTGAAAGGCTGAAACTCTGGCCGATGGTTTGCGTTGAGAAAAAGTGATGTTCAGTCCCTTGCCCGGGTCTTCGTCCGTGAGGTTCTCCGGACAGACACGGACTCACCACGAAGGAGGGTCTGCCGGATGAATTCGAGGAATCCGCCATCGGGCAGGACCGGGATGACGTCAAAAGGGATGAGAGTTCCCGAGTCGATGGGCGAACGGACCACATTCTTGTCGTGAGCGTCAAAAACGCCGAGATTGTCCTCTTCGCGGTAATAGGCGGCGGCGGTCACGATCTGAAATCCCCGGCTGACAAACCAGCTATCAATTTCGCCTTGTGTCACCGCGATGATTTCGAAACGCGGCTGGGAGATGCAGATGGCCAGGTCGTCGTCTTGAACAATGACGCCCTCAAGACGGTTGAGTCCGGGCGTGATCAGGTTCTGGAGACGCAGACGCTCCAGATACTGCCAGGGAGAGGCTTCCCATAGATGAAAACGACGGGCATCCTGATCCGCAGGGACGAGCGCCAGTTCGATTCCCGGGGTGAGCCCGAAGACACCGCTGCGTGTTAGCTTCACGCAGCGATCCGCAATCGGATCAAAGTAATAGTCATGCTTCTGGCCTCCCTTTCTCAACAGGGGCAGGATGGACTCGGAGTCTAGGACGAGACCCAAATCTTGCGCCCATTTCTTAAGACCGCTTTTCTGGCGGGCTGTGTCTCCTTGCCAGTGTGAGTCGCCACTTGCTGATAGAACTCCTCTGAGGAAATCGAGCGCCGCGAGGATACGATCTTCTCCATCGTCTCTGCGGAGACGAGAGCTTTGATCGGCCGGGTCGGTTTGCTCATGACTCATGAGGATACGGCAAAAATCGGGTGATGAAAAGGCTGAAAAGATGAGGAATCATTCCATTGCACTCGAAAATGTTCACGAAGACGTCCTCCTGGCAATCGAGAAACGGGCTTTGCTCCCGGAGAGGACCGCAAGTAGGGAGGGAGATTTCAACGCAGATTTTCGCCGATGCGCGCACCATGCCCGGTGAAAACGCGGGGTAGTTTGCGGCGGCCTGCTTGGTCCGAACTTGAAGAACCAAACTGGCACTTCAAGTTTTCCCAGTCCTCCGGCGCGAGCTTGAAGGAGAAATCCTCAGGGATTCGATCCTGGTTCCTGGAGGCGGCGCGATTGAGAGCTTTGGTCTCAACGCCATAAAGGCGGGAACCTCCCGTGGACAGGTTCTCTGTCCCTGAAAAGGGTTGGATTTAGACCACAATCGAAGCGGAGCGAAGATGGATGCCAAAGGCGTCAAATGGACACGAATTTCAGACGTGAAGAAAGGCCTGTTGATGGGAAATTCGTGTTCCCATCATTTAACACGGATTCACACAGATGAAGAAGGGATGACACAGATACAGGAAAGATCTTTTATCCTATCTCCCATCGCGGGCACTGCTCGAAAGCGGGACAGCGGGGATCCCTTGCCTGCCCTTAGCAGGTCCCTGAACAACTCCCTCATTCTAAAATACCGGTGACGGGACTCGAACCCGTACGGTTGCAATAACCAACGGATTTTAAGTCCGCAGCGTCTACCATTCCGCCACACCGGCCTGACGGGTCAATTAGCCGCGAAACGGGTGGAAATCAACCCCTTCCCCACCGCCCATTGACTTCGCTGCGCTCCGTCCATCTGCGCTTCGCTTCGATTGCCCACCTATACGTCATTGACCTCCGCCACGTCCCTGCTCTTTACTCTGCTCATGCGCATCGACTCCCATCACCATTTCTGGAACTACACGCCCGAGGACTACGGGTGGATCGGAAACGAGATGCAGATCCTGAAGCGGGACTTCAGCCCGGAGGACCTGAAGTCGCTCCTCGATGAGTTGGGGATCGAGGGGGTCATCTCGGTGCAGGCGCGGACGGATGAGGCGGAGAATGCGTTTCTCCTCGACTACGCGAAACAGCATGACTTCATCCGCGGGGTGGTCGGCTGGTTCGATCTGACTCAGCCTGACGTGGCGGAAAAGGTGGCGCGCTTTAGCGAGAACCCGAAGGCGGTCGGAGTCCGCGAAGTCCTCCAGGGGCTCGATGAACGGAATTATTGCCTGCGGGAGGACTTCAACCGCGGGGTCGCGGCACTGCATGATTTCGGGCTGGTCTATGACATCCTCATTTTTGGCGACCAATTGCCCGCCGCCATCCAACTGGTGGACCGGCATCCGGCGCAGGTCTTTGTCCTCGATCATCTTGCAAAGCCGGTGATCGGGCCGGCCGGAGTGGACCCGGCCTGGGAGGCCTCGATCCGATCCCTCGCCCAGCGGGAGCAGGTCTTCTGCAAACTCAGCGGCATGGTCACGGAAGTAATCCCGAGTCTCGATGACTGGACGCCTGATCTGCTCCGTCCCTGGTTCGACGTGGTCCTTGAGGCCTTCGGACCGGACCGGCTCATGTTCGGCAGCGACTGGCCGGTCTGTCTCCTGCGCGGAGAATACGCCGACTGGGTCCAGTGCGTCGATTTTTGGATTCAGGATCTCAGCGCCGATGAACAGAAAGCGATCCTAGGCGAAACGGCGGTGAGGGCCTACGGCGTTTAAAGTTTCAGGTTCCAGGTTTGACTTCACTTCGTTCCGTCTGTCTCCGCTTCGCTCCGGCTCAGGTTTGACTTCACTTTGTTTTGGACGCGTCGCTTGCCCTCCGGGCACCCATCTCGATTTTCTCGATTGTCTGTCTCCGCTTCGCTCCGGCTCAGCTTTTCAGCCTTTCAAATTTTCAGCTTTTCCAGTTTTCAGCTCTTCCCCAAAAACCGGATCAACATTGCCGTCAGGGTTTCGATGCCCCAGTGAAAGCCGGCGATGGGGATGCGTTCGTTGTCGCCGTGAAACAATGATGCAAAATCGAGATCGGGGGGCAGTTGGAGGGGATAGAATCCGTAACATTGCGCGCCGAGGCGGGCGTAGTTGCGGCTGTCGGTGAATCCGGGAATGATCGAGGGAACGACGTGGCATCCGGGATCGACCTCATGGAGAGTCCTTTCCATTTCCCGATAAAGAGGAGTGTCGGTGGAAAAGGAGACTGCCTCCGAGGACTGAAGGACGGACAGTTCGTAGCGATTTCCGAGGACGGGATAAATGACGGCGTGCAACTCACGCATGAGGTCCGCGGCGGTCTGCCCGGGTGCAAGCCGGCCGTCGATGTCAACCGAGACGGTTCCGGGGATCATGTTGATGGAACTGCTCCCGTGAAGGCAGGTGGGATTGGCGGTGTTGCGGAGAATCGCTTCGATCGAAGTCCGGCGCGAGGGATCCGCAATCAGAAGAGGGAGCAGTTTAGGACCGAGAAAAGGATGAAAAAGGAGGCGGGAGACTTCAAGGGCGAGACGGCCCTGCGGGGCGGCGAAACCGGAGATAAATCGCCTCGCGTCTTCGCCGGGGTGCCAGGGCAGGCGGGCCTTCGCAATCGCATCAATGGCCCGGCCGAGCCGCCGCACGGCGTTGTCCCGGGAAGGTAGCGAACTGTGTCCGGGTTCCCCCTTGATCGTCAGTCTGAGCCAGGCGACGCCCTTCTCCGCCACCTGAACCGGGTAAAAACGCCGGCCCTTTTGATGAACGGAAAATCCCCCCACCTCGTTGATGACATACTCCGGATTCCCCCCGAGCAGATCGGGGCGCTCCTCGACGAGCCATTTTGATCCCAGTCGTGTGCCGGCCTCCTCGTCGGACACGGCGACAAAAATGACATCGCGATTCATGGGCACCTCGCTGCTGATGAGCTTCCCCATGGCGAAGAGCGCCATCGTTGCGAAGCCCTTCATGTCGACCGCGCCGCGTCCCCAGAGGCAGGAGCCGTCGTCGTGTCCTGACCACGGGGAATGAGTCCACCGCTCCGGATCCGCCGGAACGGTATCGACGTGGCAACTCAGAATGAGGGGACGTCCGGTGCGGTTCTCCGACGAGGCGGCAAACTTCGCAACCAGATTGGGGCGCTCTTCCTGAGCCCCCGCGATAACCGGCTCGAGTCCGATCTCGCGGCAATAGTCGGCGAGGAAGGAAATCGCCTCCACTTCATTCCCCGGAGGATTGGTGGTATCGATCCGGATGAGATCCTGAAGAAACTCCGAGGCGGACCTTAATTCTGCCGCAGTAAAGTAGGGAGCGGCCATGAAAGAGGGACGGTCGGAGGTCTGGTCAGGCGGTCGGCCTCACCGACCGGGCGTAGGGGTTTTCGGCCCCCCGAGGTTGTCACGGGTAAAAGTGCTGGCAGGAAAGTCACCGAGCTTCACCTCGCTGAATTTCAGGGTGATGGTCAATCCCGAATCATTGACCACCATCTGCGAGAGGAAGGGACGGCCGTTGACTTTGTTGTCATAGGCCATCGTCGAGGAGCGGATGAGAGTGCCCGACTTGGCATAAAACTCGGCTTTTTTCCCGAGATTCCCGTTCGTCGTGACCCAGTATTTGATCATCGCATAGGTGTCTCCGAGCGTGTTCGCCTTCATCGTGTAGATCGTGGCGGGTTCGCCGTTGACCTCTCCGGCCTCCTGTCCGGCGACTTTGTATCCGTCGACGTAACTGGTCGAGGCGATGTCCCCGATGGCGGCGTCACCGGAAAGACGCTGACGCTTGGGGATCGAGACCGGCCGGCTCAGTTTGGGTTTCCAGAACCACATGTTGCCGTCGGACTCGGCAAGGTAACGGCTGCCGACGGCGGACTCCGGCTCAAGCACTTCGGCAAAAATCTTACCGTTCTGTGAGACGGCGCTGAATTTCGCACTCTTGTTCCCCGAAACATTCACGATCCACTGGACGCCGGAATTTCCGGTGAGAATGCCGCGGGCCTGCTCCGCCGCGAGCAAGGCGGCGTCCTGGGCGACGAGCGGCGAGGTAAGGAGGGAAAGGATCAGGAGAAAAATCGGGGAATATTTCATGACAGCTTGAATCTAGACGTGTCCCAGAGAATCGACAATACTCCGTTTTGCAGCTCTGCGCGCCGGGGCGATCGCGGCGAGGGAGGTGAAAATGATCAGCAGGAGGAAGGTGGTCAGCAGATAGTAGGGCAGGATACGGATCTCCCAGACGATCTCGCGGGCGGTGACGGGTGGTTCCCAGGTCGGCTTGACCCCCTCGATCACGAGAGAAAGTCCCACCGTGATAATGAGTCCGGTCACCGCTCCGATGACCCCGAGAAGGGCGCTTTCGATGCCGAAAAGCCAGATCACCCCGGGGCGCTTCAATCCGATGGCGCGGAGGGTCCCGATCTCCTTGGTCCGCTCTACCACGGCCATTCCGATGGTGTTGAGGACCGACATCGTCACGATCGTGGTGATGATCGCGAAGACGAGCCCGAAGATGATGTCGAACATGCGTTTGGTCCGCAAATACAGCTTCGACACTTCATACCAGGGGATGATCTCCCAGCCGGACTCGGGGTACTGCGCGCGGAGAGCGGCCGTCACCGCGTCCGTATCCTCGTTCACCTCAAGCATGATTCGAACACAACTGACCCCGGTCGTGTCGTAGAGCCCCTGCGCCAGTTCGAGGGGCATAAAAATATACCGATTGTTGAGCGACTCGGAGGCGACGTCGGCGATCTGATAGATCTGGGCATCGAGGGCATTCATCTGCCCGTTGATGGACGGGGCCATGAGGATCACGTTGGAATCGATATCCATCTCGAGGTTCTCGGCCATCCCGGTGGTGATGGCGATCCCGTAGGGCGTCTCCCGGGTGATCGGTTTCCCGATATAAGTGCTCCCGTCAGCGCTGCGGAGAGCGGTCGAGCGCGAATGAATCGCCTCCTTCTCCTCCGGCACCATGGCCTGGCCGACAAAAAAGCCGGTCGCTCCGTTGAAATCTATGTTGCCCTTCACTTCGAGCAGACCCGCAGCGAGGAGAATGCGCTCGTCTTTCCCGGCGAATTCCTTGATCGCGGCGAACTCCTCTGCCGTGATCAGATACTTTCCGGGGTCCGCTCCGCCATGGTCGCGGGCTCCTTTTTTCCAGATCTGAACGTGGCCGTTGATCTGCTCAAAAATGTTCGCATCCTCGATGCTTTTGAACATGTAGGCGCTGAAGCCCGCCAGAATATTGACGGCGGAGTAACCCAGAGCCACCGCGGCGATCGTGGTGATCGAACGGCGGGAGTTCCGGAGCAGGTTGCGCAGCGCTAGGGAGATCCAGGTCACAATGGGAGGAGAGTCTTCTTATCCTTAGCGGAAAAATTCGGCCCCTCAAGGAGCAATTCACCCGCTTGAACGCCTCAGGAAAGCGGTGATTTCGGCCGGAACCGGTAATACACTTTCCGGCACCGCGACAGAAAGGTGAGGCGGCTGCGCTTTGTCGCAAAAATCTCGAAGATTTTCACCACGATCCAGGTGAGAACGAGAACGGCCACAAAGATCGGAAAGACATAATTCCCGAGCACTTTGAACCAGTCGAAGACCACCTCACCCAGGCGCATCGATCCCCACACGAGGATCACGGCGGAGAGTCCCTCGGCGATGAATTTGTAGAGGGCGAACTTCCAGAAGGGATATCGCAGCAGGCCGGCGGCGGCATAGATGGGGAAGCGCGAGCCGGGAATGAGACGGGCGGAAAAGATCAGTTTTGCCCCGTGTCCGTCAAAAAGAGTCTCCGTCTGCACGACCTGTGCCTCTTTCAGAAACCAGCGGAAAGGCGCGCGGCGCAGGAGGTCGATACCACCAAGCCGGCCCGCCAGGTAGAGGGGCATCCCGCCCAGATACACCCCGAGAAAAGCACCGGTCAACGCCCACCCGAAGGTGAGGATGCCCTTGCTCGCGAGCATTCCCGCGGTGATGCAGGCCAGATCCTCGCTCAGCAGGCTGGTCATCGCGACAACGAGCAGCTTTTCCCACAGGGGAAATTCACTGATCCACTCGAGGTGGTTGGACGGGTCCTTTTCCCCACCGCAGGAGGTCAGGAGCAGCAGCAGAGGCATCAGGAGAATCCAAAGGGAATGCCTGCGAATCGCTGAAATCATCTCGTGGTTCCGGTAGCTCAATCGTGTGGTTTGGTTAACGCATCGCGGTTGATGCACTGGAATCCCAAAAATAACCCCATCCCGCGCCGTGGCTAGGAATTCTTTAACTCGACGGGGTTCTGATAGGGTTTCGGGAATACCGTTCCAGGCGCATGGGAAAGGGATTCATCGAATCGGGCGGCCACGCTTCGGCGGAGGTGAGCCTCCAATCGCCGGAATGCTCGAAATCCGGAAAACGGACCGGATCGGGAAGCTCCACGTCACCGTCGATGCGGGTGAGGACGAGGCGGTCCGCGTACCCGATCGCGGCGGCATAAACTCCCGCGCCACCACAGACGAGCAGCCCGGAGGCCCCGTTACGACGGGCGAGGTCGATTGCGGCAAAAACCGACGACACGACCCGGTGTGAGGGGTTCCGTGGTTTGTAGTCAGCTTTTTCCGTGAGAATGAGAGGTGTCTGATCGGTGAACCAGCCGTCCATTTCCTCGTAGGTGCGTCGCCCCACCAGCATCCAGCCGCCCCGGGTGCTGGCCCGGAAATGGGAACGGTCCCGCGGAAGGTCCCAGGGAATTCCTCCCCCGGCGGAACCTATCACTCCGCGATTGGCGACCGCGGCGATGATCGAAACTAGCATTTCCCATTGTACGGCCAAAGAGGTTCAAGGGACAGGGCAAAGAGGGTCGGGCAGGGATCGTGCTGACTCGCGCATTTTGAGACGCGGAAGGAAGCCGGGGAACGTTGGCACGTTCCTCTACCTTGTCGGGACGTAGCGGAACGTGCCAACGTTCCCCGGCCGAGCCACCTTCATCCCCCCGGGATTCGGCGAATATCCGCTTGCTCACCTGCCGCAAAGTATGCGATTAAGCGTCATGATGGATGAGATGCCCGCGAATGAGAATATTCAATCGGTAAACGAAATCATGGCGCAGGCCAGGGCCGAAGTGGCCAAGGTCATCATCGGACAGAAGCGGGTCGTCGATTTTTGCCTGATCGCGATCTTCACCGGGAATCACATCCTCGTCGAGGGGGTCCCGGGAGTGGCGAAAACGCTGCTCGTCCGCACCCTCGCCAAAGTCCTCGGGGCCGACTTTTCCCGGATTCAGTTCACCCCCGACCTGATGCCCTCAGACATCACCGGGACCAACGTGTTCAGCCTGCAGGAGGGCTCTTTCCATCTCGTCAAAGGGCCCGTTTTTACCTCATTCCTCCTCGCCGATGAGATCAACCGGGCACCCGCCAAGACCCAGTCGGCCCTCCTTCAGGCAATGCAGGAGCGTCTTGTCACAATCGACGGAGTGACCCATTCCCTGCCTTCCAGCTTCACCGTGTTTGCCACCCAGAACCCGATCGAATACGAGGGCACCTATCCCCTCCCCGAGGCGCAGAAGGACCGTTTCCTTCTCCGGGTGGAAATGGATTATCCGGAAGCAGAGGACGAACTGAAGCTCGCGATCCAGTCGCTCGGCAGCGAAACCCCCGAGCACATCCTCGCCGGTGATACGGTCCGGGCCGTTCTCACCGAACCCCAGATCCACCGGATGCAGCAAGCCCTCCAGTCCATCACGATGAAAGAGGAACTGGTCTCCTACGTCGTCGAGATCGTGAGACGTTCGCGCGAACTCGACAGTATCCAGGTCGGAGCCGGACCCCGTGCCACCCAGGCGCTCCTCCTTTCCAGTCGCGCTCTCGCCGCGATCGAGGGTCGGGACTATGTCACTCCTGACGATATCCGCACGATGGCGTATCCCGTCCTCTCCCACCGCATCGTCCTGAGACCCGAGTATGAGATCGAGGGTGTCACCGTCGCGGAGGCGGTGAACAAACTGCTCGAATCGGTCGCTGTGCCACGTTGAGTTGGTTTTCCCCTTTTCCTGACACGATGCGACCGGTGCCCAACATTCCTCTGCTCTGGGCGGCCCTGCTTCTTGTTGTGCCGGCCTTCGCGTCGCTTGTCTATGAGCAGGGCTTCGGAAAGATTCCCGCTCTTGTGGTGCTTCTGCTAGTCACCGCAATCAGCGTGATTGATGCGGTGACGTCCCGATCAAGACTTTCCGGTCTCTCCCTCGAGATACCCGCGCTCTTGAGAAGCACCAAAGGAAAAGCGCTGGAGATCCCGCTGACGCTCGTGAACCGGGGAGCGAGGCTGGACTGGATCCGCTATGGAATCGCGCTTCCTCTCGACTTTCACTGCGAAGGCGAGGTCATCGGACGCCTCACCGGACTGGAACAGGGCAAATTGCGAACGGTGGTCTATCCTGTCATACCACTGAGACGGGGCCGCTTTTTTCTCCTCTCCGCCCATGTGGAGACCCGCTCGATTCTGCGCCTCTGGCTGATGCGGAAACGTGTTGATCTGACCACCGAAGTCCGCGTCTACCCGGATCTTTCCGTCGAGCGCAAACGTCTCGCAAGCCTTTTCCTGATGCGCGGAAACGACGGCAGTCATGTTGTCCGGCAAGTCGGCAAAGGCCGCGACTTCGAGCAACTGCGGGACTACCAGCCGGGAGACGACTACGTCGACATCGACTGGAAAGCGACGGCCCGACGCCAGCGACCCGCGACGCGGACCTATCAGATCGAGCGCACTCAGGAGATCTATGTGATCGTCGATCACTCCCGTCTCAGCGCCCGCGAGATCCGGGTCGGCGTGGAAAAGGAAGCGGCGGGTGACTGGCTCTACCGCGAGGATTCGGCGGGCGGCGATTACCTCATCACTACGCAGTTGGAAAAATTCCTGCACTGCTCGCTCATCCTCGCCTCCGTGGCGGAGCGTCAGGGCGATCTCTTCGGATTCATCAGCTTTGCGGACAAGGAGGATCGATTCATCCGCGCCCGCAACGGTAAGGGACATTATAACATTGTCAGGGACGCCCTTTACACTCTCGAGCCGAAGCCGGTCGCCCCCGATTTCGAACAATTGATGATCGCCCTTCGCCAGCGCCTCACCCGCCGGGCCCTCCTCGTCATGCTCGTCGACCTGAGCGATCCCCTCACCGCCGAACATTTCTACGAAGCACTCCCTCTCATCAATCGCCAGCATCTTGTCCTCGTGAATATGGTGCGACCGGAGAACGCGCACCCGCTCTTTTCCCCGACCTCGACCCCCGAATCCGTTTCACAGGTGTATGAAAAACTCGGCGGTCACTTCCAATGGCAGGAACTGCGTGAAACCGGAAATCGCCTCCGCCATCTCGGCGTCGAACTCGGAATCCCGGAACACGAGGAACTCTGCGCCGATACAGTGGCCCAATATTTGAACGTGAAGAAGCGTCAGTTGATCTGAACCTGGCGTTGCGGCGGATCAACTTCTTCGGGTAGCCCCGACCGGCCCGGTCGGGGAGAGTGTTTCATGGACGCCCCACGTTGGCCGCTCGGGCCGAACGGCCGTTGACTTTGTTTTCACGCCGTCTACCCGCTTCGCGTGTTCCCGCGCTCACGCGAGAGAAGAAACCTATCGCTGCGGCGGATCGACCTCCCTAACCAGCGAACCGTTCTCCTCGCTCATCACGAGCAGGCTCAACTCACCGACTTCGTCGAGTTCGTTGGTGCTCAGACTGACGTAGTCGAATTTTCCGCGCAGGTCGGTGTAGCCGTCTTTGAGAAAACGCACCTCACCATTGTTCATCTTTGCGTAGACCTTCACGTAGGCGCGCCCAAGCGGCTGGTCATCCTGTTCACGTCTGACTTCCATCTGCCCGTAATTGGCGGAGATCTGCACCTTGAGGGTGTTCGAGTAGATCGCGACCGATTCGGTCTTACCTCCCCCGACGACCTCAACGAGGACGTTCCTACTCGCGAACTCTTCGGGCACCTCAAACTGGATCAACTCCGCATCGGCCGGAAGCGGCATCGCGACCGAACGGTTCGGCTTGATGAAACTGAACTCCCCGCTCCCGCCCGAGACAAAGGGTTTGCTCGAAAAGAGGAACTCCAGATCCATTTCGTAATAGTTCACCGTTACCGTTCCGAGATTCCGGTAGCGCAGCTTCGCCTCACGCCCGGTCGCGGTCAGTTCGATGAAGGGATCTTTTGCCGACAACTTCTCGATCTGTCCTTCGCGGGTTTCCGCGTCAGGGTCGACCTTCGCCCCTTCAATCGCACTGACCTGGGCACCGACTCCGGCAAATTTTTCCTTCCAGCGATCCACTGGATAATCCTGGTAGGCCACTGCGATCGCCTTCGCGCCTGCCACATCGTCACGATAGAGCGCATGATAGGCCTTGAGGTAATCATACTGGATTCGCGACTCGACCTTCGCCGCATCGATGGAATCGAGCCACTCAAGGGACTCTTCGACCCTGTCCTGCAGCGACAAATACGCCGTCACCCCGAGACGTTCTTCCGCGCTGAGTTCCGGCTTGTAGGAAGCGACCTCAAGGAATCCCTGATACTGGGAACGGAAACGGTCGTTCAGAATCTTGCGTTCGCGACCGAGGCGGTGAGTGCGGGCATTCACCAGAGGCGAATACTCGAGATGCTGGTACCAGTGTCGCTCAACCGGATCGAGGCTGACGAGTTCGCAGTCGATCCAGCGTCCGCACTGAAGGAGAAAGTCCTCGCGATGTTTCAGGTATTCGCGCGCGACCTCCGCGACGTTGTGATGAATGCCGTAGCTCCAGAGTGTCGCATCGTAGGCATGACGTGATCCGATGAGTTCGGTGACCTTTTTGAAAAAGTCCACCTCTTCACGAACCCGCCAGGCGATGCGACTGAGATCGATCCGGTGCAGGTTGTTTGCCGCAAGGTAATCGAGCACCTCTTTCTCCGTCCCGAACTGGGAGAGATACTCCCACGAGGCTTCGTCGAAGCGGGTCAGTTGATCGACGACTTTAAAATTCATCTCCCCTCCGCTCGCGATGACCTCTTCATTCTTCGAGACACGAACCGGATAGACCGCAAAAGTTTTCTCACCCGATGATTTGGGAAAGTAGAATTGCACCTCCTGGCTCTGGGTTGAAAAGGCCGCGAGCTGAACCGGATAGGACTTCGTGTAATCACTGCCCGCCACCGGAATCGCCCCTTCGGGAATCTGCACGAGCAGATCGAGACGATGCGCCGAAGAAGTGGGATTGGTCACCACGATCTGGGTGGCGTAGACGACTCCGGTGAGAAACTCGTCGGTCACAAATTTATCGACCTGCTGCCCGTCTTCAGTGCGGAACCGGTCATCGACCCGCAGGAAGTTCTGGCTGACGAGAATGGGGGCCTCGCCTTTCGCGGTCGCCGCCTCCTGGATCTCTTCGTGGAAAACCACGAGCGGTGAGCCCGAGGTGATCTTCAGGACATTGTCCTCGACCGTGAACTCATGTTTCTCCGCGACAAAGGGAAGCTCGAGGACACTGAGCACAAACATCATCTCCGTGAAATTCTTCGTCGCTCCGGGGAACTCGCGTGAGTAGAAGCCACCCTCACCATTCCAGTTGGCAAAGTCCTTCCAGAATCCGTTCACCGTCACAAGCTCGGCGGTCTGCTCGGCGATGGGGAGCTGGTAATAATTATTCTCCGCCCATTCACGGGTCGATTCGAGGACCCGGTAGAGCGCCTGGGCCTTCGCTTTTTCGAGGAGCGATTCATCCGTGATACCCATCGCGTTACCGACAAGAGCGGGCATCGCTCCGCCAAACGAGTCGCTTACCGCGTCCGCCGACTGTGCTGCCATGGGCGCCTCAGCGGCCGGCATGGGTGCGGGCGCCGCCATCGGAGCACCGCGGGACATCATTTTTCGTGAGCTCAGGCCCTTGTCCCCGAAATCACCTTTCACATCCGCAGCATATTCAACGCTGACAGCGAGGGCGGCGATGTTTTTCAACTCATCGGCTTCCGCCCCCCTTCCACGAAGTGCCTGCCGGAAAAAGAAGGCATCACGCTCCGGATCGGGCGGGATGAGTTCGTGAAGACTGACGATGTGACCGGCCGTTCGAACCCGCTCGTCTTCGCCGAATCGACGGGCGAGAAGGATTCGTTCGACGATGTTGAGCCGACTGAACTCCCAGGGAGCCAGATAGCGCTCAAGATTGTTTCCAATGAGGTAATGATCGAGGAAGGTTTTGTCCTTTTTGTTCTTCAGATAGGGCTGCACGACTTTCTCAAAGAAGGCGACATCCTTCTGCGAGAGAAAAAAGCTCAACTCGTGACAGGCAAACTCGGAGTAGAGCTCGCGCTTCTTCGCCTCCTCCAGCGTGTTCCAGGAACCGAGGAATCCGAAAGCGGAAAAATTCTCATCCGGATTGATCCCGAGGAGAGTGCCGTAAATCCCGGCGACGGTGTCGTAGGTCTGCACTTCGGAGGCCCTGAAATCGCTCACGGTGAGCGTCTGCCCGCCTTTGAGCAGGGTCACCTTGCGCCGCTGCGTAAAATCCTTTTCACGGTCGAGGGTCGATTCGAGCCGGAGATCCCGGATCTTCACCCCGCCCTCAGCTTCCGATAGAGCGAGCTGGCGATACACCGTGTTGAAACGGTTAACCGCCACGACATGGAGGTGCTGGCGATCATCGAAGTCGGCGAGATCGAGAGAGATTTTTCCGTCTTCTCCGACCTTGAGATTTGAGAGGACGATGGCCTGCTGTGCAAGGAAGTTCAGACTCGGGCTTTGTCTTCCTGTGGGCTCTTCATTGGGAGCATAACTTAGAGACCCCGGCACCCCGGCACTGCGCGCGGCTTCCTGCATTTCCCGGCTCTTTTTGTATTCTTCGCCCACCTCGGCTTCGTCCACGCTCGTGGCGGTTTCATTCAGCTCCCAGGGATTCAGGATGAGACCGGGACGGCTCAGCATGTTTCCGGGGAATTTCTTCGATCCACGCCGCTCGAGAATGTAGCGATACTCCTCACCGATATCCCGACCTGAGACATATCGTGAGGCGTTGGTTCCCCGCCGGATTTCGAAGGGGGAAGCGGTGTGCCCCTGATCCAACGTGAGAAAAGGATCAAACTGCGGAAGGAATCGCGTCGCGACCAGATGAACCCGGGTCAGCTCGTCCGCATTGACGAGAGCGAGTTCGATCTTTCCACCCTTTTTCTCAAGCGAAGCAATCTGCAAAGGTTTCGTGTTTCGTCGCTGGAGGTGCCGGTCCTCTGACAGCGAGTATCCAAAGTGCTCCACCTTTGCTTCGGTGACTTTCAACTGGACCGCTCGGGATTCGCCCTTGATGACCACTTCATAGTCTCCGGCCTTGAGTCCCTCCAGTTTCACCAGGCCGTTCTCGAACTTCGCCTTGGCAAACACATCCTCGATCGGAATGTCGGTTTTCGTTTCGAAGATCGCGAGATCGCTCCGGCTAAAGGAACTGCCGGATCCTCCCAAGGGGATCTCGATTACCTCACCGACGCTCGCATGCATCGTATTCTGTCGTGAAACACGGCCGCGCCGCAATTCCCACTGGCGCTCGGGAAAGCGGTCGGGACGGCAACTGATCGCAGTGATACCCGGCAAGGCGCCAAGGTCAATCCGACCCTGCGGGCCGGATTTCAGGGTCACCGTGATCGGAGTCGTGAAGTCCCGATGGGAAAAGCTGAAATACACGGGTCGCTCCGCCACCGGCTCGCCCGATCTTCCTAACACATCGACTACATATCGATCCCCGAGTCGGCTCAGATAGGTATCAGCCACGACATCCTGAGCTTCGACTCCATTCACTTCGAAGCTCTTCGAGAACTGAAGCGTCGTCGTTTCTCCAGGTCGTGTAATTGAGGGTACCTCGCCACTCAACTCCACCGTGACTCTCGTCAGGCGCGCCGGCACCCGGAAGGTGTAGCTCGATTCTTTGTCATCAAACAAAGCAAAGTCTTTCGCCTCGCTGATCGAATCGATCCCGTCGAGATCGGCAGTGGAAAGGGTGAGGCGGGTTTCTTTCAGATTTGAGATCTGAACCGGCTCGCCGTTGAGACTGAGGACAGGGCGGATCGCGATGTTCGCCTCGGTTCCCGGCAGGAGCGTTTCCTGTTCCAGAAGCACTCCCGCAGTGAACTCATATTGCTCCACCGGCAGATTGATCTTCACAAGGCTGGCAAAATCTCCGTCCGTCAGCACCACCGGCACCTCTCCCGCCTCGGAAAATGGAAGCAGAATGAGCCCCTGTTCGTCCGCCTCATATCGCTTCCCGCCGAACCAGGCCGCAGCGGCTTTGACCGGCACATTCTCATCATCCAGCACCGTCAATAACTCCCCGCCGACAGTGGTAGTCGAGAGGTGCTGCAATTTGCCTTTTCGTACGAGGGCACGGGAACTGATTCCATTACCGATCAATTCGATCACCCAGATCCCTTTGCGATCCTTCAAGGACTCAAAAGCAAAGGTCTCGGTGCGGCGGCGAATCGGGGCATCCTCGTAGCGATAGAGTTTTTCCTCGTTGGCAACGAGACCGTCGAGGTTTAGGTCGGTATTGATTTCCTCCTTGCGGTCGAGGTAGAAGTTCAGGGCGTTGATCTCATAGACCTTCACGATCAGTTCCTTCACATTTTTCAGGGTCGCGGTGAGGGCGACGTCGGCGGAAGCCGTGAGATGCTCGCGGTTGATCGGGGAAAAGGCGATTTCGACCCGATCCTTCAATTCCTGCACCTGAACGGGACTGAGCATCGAAAACCATTGCTCCGGATCACCGATCCCGTTGAGCAGTTTGGTCTCGGCAAAGACCTCCTTGAGATAGGTCTCCTGAACAAAGGGCGAAAATCGCTGGTAGCTTTCGTCTTCGAGAAAAAAGTGCTCGAGATACTCACGCACGAGCGCCTCATCATCGACTATCGGCGCGAAGCCGAGGTTCCCGGTAAAGTCCGCACCGAGGTCGACAAAAACCCCGCGGGCCTGCTGGTCACGGAGATACTCCGGTTTCATGTAGGGCATCGCCCGGGGCAGTTCCAGATAGGCGGTGAACTCCTCTCTCGGGTACTCGCCCCTCGTCCTCGCCTCCTGCAGCCACTGAAAAAGCACCGACGCTTTGAGCGCCCCGAAGGCGGACGGCAGGGTTTTGACATACTCCCAGAGACGGTCGAGACGGGCTTTCTCCACCGCAGGACGACGGGCCGGTGATTCGTCGGCAGACGGTTGGATACGGAGCAGCCGGGCATCCACAAAACGGGGATCGTTCGCCAGTTCGGGGCGGAGGCCGGCGAGTTCATCGAGCTGGGCAATAGTAAGGCGACGGTGAATCTCGAATTCCCCGAATCCCGCGCTCTCCGGAGTCCTCAGATCGGCGGCGATCAGACCGGGGAGTTGCTCGTAGTCGGGATAGCGCAGACGGCTCAGCAACTGGCGTCGCTGCACCGGCGTCATCTCGACCTGATTGCGAATGAGAACATCAAGACCTGCATCACTCACTCCGCTCAGGTCATCCTGTTGAAAGGCCTGACTGAGAAAAGTCTCCCAACTGGTTTGCTCTGGCTTTAATCCCGTCGGGAAATCCGGCTTCGCATCGAGTTTTTGCTGTTGATGATCGAAGGAAAGCCCGAGCTGATTCTTTAAATAAAGGAGCGTTCCCGCCGGATCATTCGTGTATTTCAAAAGAGCCTGGCGGTGCTGAATCTCGACCACTTTCGGAGTCTGTCCGTAGCGCTTGATCCACGGCTCCAGCAAGGCCTCGACCTCGACCAGTTTTCCCTGCTGCTGGGCATGGAGAGCCGAATAGAAATAGAACTCCTCCGTTCCGGGGATGAGATCTTTGAGGGCGGCGGCGCGATCCTTCGCGAGAGCAAATCGCTCGATGAATCCTATCTCCCCTTCCGCCCGCAACGGTAGTCCGGGTTGGAAGGCTAAGAAGAGAAGAGCGAAAGTCAGGACACTCGGGCGAAGTCGTGTTTGAGGATTCATAAGCGGGCGGGTTTGATATGGCTTTTATACCATAACGCGCGGATCACGGAATCCTGAAGCACTAACTTGTAAAGAAATTGCAAGCGTGCCCCGGGGAGGGGTAGCCGCGTTGGGCCCCAACGCGGATGACATTGAGCGTCCAGAGAGAAAGAGCGCCCACACGGTCGCTATGGGTCGCGGGCCGCGAACCGAACGACCCCACCTTACGAAAGGATTCCCTTCGCGACTTCCCCTCCAGTTTCGGTCAGCCGGAAGTTCCGCCCGCCGTAATTGTAGGTCAGGCGTTTGTGGTCCAATCCCAGCAAGTGCAGAATCGTGGCGTGCCAGTCGCGGATGTGCATGGGATTCTCAACGGCTTCATACCCGATCTCGTCGGTCGCTCCGTAGTTGATGCCACCTTTAACTCCGCCTCCGGCCATCCAGAGGGAAAAGCCCTTGTGGTTGTGGTCGCGTCCGTCGAGGCCGGGAGCGTAGGGCGTGCGCCCGAATTCACCGCCCCAGACGACAAGGGTATCCTGAAGGAGTCCGCGACGTTTCAGGTCGCTGAGCAGTCCGCCCACGGCCTTGTCGACGGATTCACAGGCGGCCTTGAGGTTGGTCGTGATGAGGGCATGATGGTCCCATCCCTCGGGTGAGGCGATCTCGATAAAACGGACTCCGGATTCGACGAGGCGGCGGGCGAGGAGACATTGCTTCGCGAAAAGATCGTTGCCTTTCCCGATTCCGTAGAGCTCGAGCGTCTCCGTGGACTCCTTCGCGAGATCGAGCACCCCCGGCACTTCACTCTGCATTCGATAGGCAAGTTCGAAAGACTCGATCATACCCTCGACTTCGGGCTGATGAGGCTCCCGGGCGAGGCGTTGTTCGTTGAGTCCCCGGATGAGGTCGAGCTGGCGACGTTGTTCGGTCAGGGTGCGATCGGGATTCGCGATGTTCCGCATCGGCGGGCCGGGAGCCTCCTGTTTTTTCAGGAAGGCGGCGTAAAGACCGGGGAGTTGTCCTCCTCCGAGGCGCGTGCCCTGACAGACGCTGGGGAGAAAGGCGCTGCCGTAGTTGCGTGCTCCACCGTCGCCGGCGGGCGGATTGAGGGTGACAAAGCCGGGAAGATTTTCATTCTCACTGCCGAGTCCGTAAACCGACCAGGCCCCGAGGGAGGGACGCACAAACTGGAAACTGCCCGTGTGCATCTGCACGAAGGCGGGCGAATGGTTCGGCACATCGGTGTGCATGGAATTGAGCACACAGAGATCGTCGGCGTGCTGGCCAATGTGCGGGAGGAGACTGGAAAGGCGCAGACCCGACTTGCCGTAGCTCGCGAAGGGATGCACCGGACCGAGAAGCTTGGCCCCAACCGCGTCACGGCCCGTCGTCGAGGTTTTGCCGGAGTGTTTGATCAACTCGGGTTTCTCATCGAGCAGATCGACATGCGAGGGCCCGCCGCGCATCATGAGAAAAATGACATGTTTCGCTCGCGCCGGAAAATGCGGGTCGCGCGGGCTCAGACCGCTCGCCGAGACTGAAGCGGCGAGACAGGAAGTGCGAGAAGCGAGGGCCGAGAAGGCCAGCCAGCCGAGGCCGAGGGAGGATTGCTCGAGGAAGGAGCGGCGGGTGAAGGGGTCAGTGGTCATGGGCAGTGGGCAGTGGGCAGTGGGCAGTGGGCAGTGGGCAGT